>CERI01029627.1_pt1 | contig 19287 bp, 13 predicted proteins | sample 350261 | NCBI WGS metagenome assembly CERI01 (sample SAMEA2620979, study PRJEB7988) | marine metagenome | isolation source: saline water (ENVO:00002010), including
TTTAAAATTCGCAAAGGTGTCTGGGTCGTCACCACCCCTAGCTTCATCGGGTTCTAAAAAGGGATTAAAATCCATACCCCCGGGGTTTTGAAGACCTCTTTGGGGGGCAATAATAATTCGTAATCCTCCAGGAGGAAATTCTGATTTGGTTTCGGAATCATTATTTCCCATGGTCGGATTACTATTATTTAAGATGGCCTCATCCCGAATAGTATTGTTTTGAGAATTCAACCGCTTTAAAGATTGTTCATAATATCTTTGAGAAAATGGATACTTAGGCGGTTGATTTGGATCCCCCATAATGGACACATGGGCTTTGTTGGAACGTAAACGACGAGGAATCCTCTGGGTATAAAGAAAGCCTTTCCCAAGACAAGCAAGAGAAAGCACAAAAAAGATGAAAAAGTTCATATACTTTATTTTTATGATTGGTTTTTAAATACCCTTTTTAATAAAGTACTTTTAATTCCAAGGCAAAGGAGAAATCGTTGTTGTTAATATCGATGGGATCGCCAAATCGGTTCAAAAGTTGGATATTTAGTTTTCGTAGGGTAATGGGACCTAAATAGTCACGCTGGCTGAATACTTTATCACTTTGATGTATCATAATTTCGTTTGCCGAATTTTCAATAGAAAGTCGTCCTAGTATATCGTTACCAATAAAAACATTGCCTACAGAACTAGAAATCGTTTCTGCTAAAGAATTTTTATTAAAATCGTCTACTGCTAAATAGATATACGTACTTCTACCGGATCCATAGGAAGATTCACTACATAAATAGGATTCGTAGGTGACCAATCCCGTATTACTGCCAGCATAATCGACATATCGGTCCAATCGTTTAACCGTGTATCTGGACTTCCGAAATCCAAGAAACCAGCCTAGCGATTTTTGAAAATCTTTGTTTTTCTCCTTGGAATTACATTTTGTCGCATCCATGTCAAAAATAACTTCATAATAAAAGTCAGGGGAATAATGGACAGCAGAAATGTCATATGGCTTGAGTCCAAAGTCATTAATATCCCGAGCACGTATGACAGTTTTTGCAGTGACATTACTAATATCGCAAATAAGAAACTCAAGTCCGTTACCCGTATTCAAAAAGAGATTGTTTAAAGCGGTGAAAAATTCAATATGATTGTAATTTCCCGTCGGAATCGTAATGATTTGTTCAGAATCGGGATGACCGTATACATTGTATAATTTAATTTTGAAAACATTGTTTTTAAGGGTTTCGGATATAGAATGCCATGAAATAGGTAATTCTACAGAGACCAACTTCATAGACACTACTTTATGTTCTGTTTTTGGTAGAGTCCAATAAAAGGAATTCGAATGTGTAGTATCATAATTTTCGCGAAATAAACTGTCGATACTGATTACCTTCGTAAAGTATTTTCTTTCAATGGGATTAATCACACCTGCCGGATATTTGTCGTCAAATGTGTTGACAACGGGAACGATTTTATCGGTCGTGACTGCATGAGTCCCGCCACTTAATTGATTCTGACTCTGAATAATATTGTAATTTGTAGGAGGTAACTGAACAGGTGGTCTTTTTTCAATATAACTCAAGAGTTTTTGTTTGGCCTTATCCATAAACACAATAAACACTTCCTTTTGACCATCTGAAATTGCTTTGGACTGAATAGATTTTTTGAAATGTTGAACATATTTTATAACGGAAGAAGAAGACAATGTAGATAAATTTTCATTGATGCGCAAAAATTCACATAATTCCTTTTCATTATAATTATTTATATCTAAATCATAGTTGTTCATTTATAAAATATTGTTATTTAATTTATAAAAGAATAACTTATAGAAGAATGGTAAACACTGTATTTGGAGGTGCTACATCACAAATCGTATATAAACAAGTTTATATTGAAGATGACCCGAATACGACAAATACGTCGGCCGGTTCAAACGTGAACCCACAATCGCAGTCATTATCAATTAATAAATTTATTAAGGACTTTATAGACTTGTTAAGCAAGGTTTATTTAGGAGAAACAAAAGAATATTTTGATTTTGACCGACTATTTCAAATAATCTTTAAATATTTGTATGATTCATTTATTACTGATAATAGTGCAACTTATTCCATATTAAAAAACAATGTAAGTAAGGTGTTTAAGGCATTATTAGAGGAAATGGAATATATTGTCTTTAAAAATGGTGATCTGTATTTTTTGGAAGGTACAATAATAGCCAGTTTATTACCTTTTTTAACAAATTACATTCAAGGTGAAAGTGATAATGCAGACTTATTAGAATTGGTAAAATTCAACATAGAAGTGTTTTTGGATAAATTAGAGGAAAATGATGTGGACCCGTTCGATGACTTTAAACGAAAGGTTGTGCAATTCGATAAATTGGAACGACTTGTATTAAACAGTTTAGAAACATATTTAGCACTGTTTAGGAATGGAGATTTTAGTACACTATCGGAACAATTTAACGAAGACGAACAAAATGCGATTGGTTCCATGTTGACTTCAGATACGTTGTTTGTAATTACAGAAAGAGAGATTGTAGAATATCAGGATACAAATCAACTATTTGATGCGTACAAATCGTTTATCTTTAAAATCATTGATGGATTAAATTCGTCCATTTTACTGAATAAACAAAATAATAATGTGAATGCGTTAAATACGAGTCTAGTACAATTTAGAGATATTTTGCAAACACCGGACTTATTAAATATTTATATTAGAGAAAATTATCAAAGTTTAAGAACATTTTTGATGGACTTTAAGGTTACTGCTCCTAAATTAACAATCAAAGTGGAGTATGCAGAATACATTAAAATTTATGGAGTACCTGAAAGTGGAATCTTTGATGCTGAAAAATTGGCGAATATACGTAAAGATTTAGGCTTAAATTAATTATTTCTTGGTAAAAAAAATAATGTTATATTTTATAATGGTTAATTTTACAGTAAATGCAGTAAACCAAAGTGTAACTGGAAACGCCTTAACGTTAAGTGCTAAAGCAGGAGAGAACGACTTGAGTCTTTTACCTAGATTAGATTTAGAGATGCTTGCTATTAATTTTAATGATATTTTTTTGATTGGTCCTGATAATAGAAATGCTACATATGCAGACTTTACCAATTTAGCAGCAGAGAACATGTATTATAAAACACGCTCCGCACAATTACATGACCTTATTGGAGCGAGTGGAACTAACAGTGGGTTAAATGTTTCTAATGGTACACTTAGCGGAAATTTGCTCATTGAAGAACTTGATGGCGATTTAACAATTGCCGCATATACATTAAGAAAATTCGCAAATGATATTTTTGGCCTTGAGAACTTAAGTGATGTTTTTGGAAACGCCGGTACCTTTAAAACTAATTTAAACACCGATATAAGCACGGCTAACGGTGGAGCCTTAATGGGTACTATTAAAAGTAGTATTGACCTAGGAAATAATATGACAAACGAAGGTTTAATGCCTGGTACTTACTTGTCTACTGATGCAACTATTAGTTGTACTGTCACCGGAACTGGTGCAAGTTTACCTGCTGTTGATTGGATTTATGTAGATTCAAGTAATAGAGTCAATGTAAAGTTAAGTAGTGCTGGAAGTGGCATTGTTGTAGGTGACACCTTAAACTTCACTATCGGTGGCGTTCCTGTAGCTAGCATTACCTTGGCTAGTGGTGATTTTAGCACTGGTTCTCTTATTACTGCTTCAGAACTAGAAACAGAAGTCACTGCAACTAATTCGGGCGATGCTGACGTAAATAGTATAGCCACTGGAACTTATAGTACTGGTTTAGGAGTCACTATCACTTATAGTTCTCGCACTGCCCCTACTATAACGAAGGTTGTAGTAGATAGCAATGCAGCCGTAACTGAAATTGTTGGAAATGGAGATGGTGCAGGTTTGATTGCTGGTGATATACTGAACATTAACGTAGGAAATATTGCACTAGGGGATTTTATTTTAGTTGCTGGTAATCTCAATAGCGGTGCGCTATTAAGCAATACTGATGATATGATTTCTACTCAAGGAGCAACCGCTCCGACAAACAGCGGTTCAAAGGTCGTAGCAAACATTTCAAGACAATTGCTACTCCAATTAGCAGAGTCCGAAGGAGGTTCTACCCGTCTTACTGATGATGATATGTTTGCATTGGCAAACATTCAACCATTTACTACTGCTTACACAAATACTAATAGTATTGATGATGCGACTTATTATAATGCGGTTCTTTCGTTTGAAACGGATAATAATAGTGCAAATGGCCAAGATGGTGCCGTCATCAGATACATGAAGGTTGATAGTGGTCAGGTAACAGAAATTCGTTTTGAGACCGCTGGTAATGCTGGTACACGAGAAACTGGAGAAACATTAACTTTTACGATAAATGGTGTACAAGTAACCGGTACATTGCAACTTACGACTGATCACGTTGATAATGATAACGTAACCTATATTAACAATGGTGAATTAGTAACCACTGCAATTACAGGTCTGACATTAACCGCTACCGGTATTGCTAACGGAATATACTGTGGTGTGCTAAATGATGGCACTGAAGGTATCTCTACTGCCACTAATGTCAGTGGTACTGGTGCTAAGGTTGACGCCGTACTTATCTCAAGTGGAACTCCTTATATTAGAATGGCAAATGGTGGAAGGGGTTACGCAAATGGAGACGCGTTTGTAATTACTATTTCATCGCCAATATTATCCGGTTCGCTCAGTACAACACCCACGGCATTGACAGGAGGAGGTTTAGCTACGGCTGATTTAACTGAAGATGGTGCTGTTTTGGCTTATTACAAATTCAAGTTCATAGCAACTGATACATTGAATTTCAAATTAACTGTGAATCCTCATAGTGTACCATTAAGATTAACTGATAATGAAGCTTCTGCGCAAGATTACTGTATTCGCATTACTATGGCATAAAATTGATAGGCTTAGTTTTTATTTAATTAAATAAAACCATAATCAACAATGATTTGTAACACAAAATTACCAGAAATACCCGAAGAACTTGAAAATCAAGAACCTTCCTTATACACATTATATGAATTTGTGTATAAGGAACCTATTCCCGAAATAGTCGCACTACAAAAGGATTGTAGTGGTATGAACAAATATATAGAAAGTGTACAAAAAAACGGATATTATTATTTATTGGGAAACATAAAAACCGATCCTACTACCCCACTGACGACTGAACTCCTTGAAAAAGCACAAAAAGAACAACAACGCAGATTAATCGAAATAGGAATTTGTAATAGTATGGAAATGTACTCAGTACAACACTCTATAACTTGTTTTGAACAGGTAGTTTATGCTTTGGAGACCTACTATAAATACCATCCGCTTATTTATTATAAGCCAGGTGCCATGGGATTCATGAAAGCCCAAACTGATTGGGAAGAACGAAATGGCATATAGTGAAATGTATATAAAAATAAAATCATTATGCATAATAATGGGACGATATTATTGGGGAAGCATTGAAGGAAAATTTTGGGTAGCAGTCCAACCGAGTAGTGATATTGAAAATTTAGTGAATTGTGAATACCAACAGCATTACTGCTGGGAAGTATGCGGTTGTACATTGGAGGAAGATGACCACCAACGACTCCAAAAACAATGTACATTAGAATGTGAAGAAAATTGCATACATTTTTTTTGTAAAGATTGTTTTGAAACACAGCAGGAACATTATGAGGAGGCACTAGAGGAGGGATGTATTGAGGAAGGAGAAGCATTATATCATGAGGAAAACAGTATAAGTTATAATTTGGACGAATCTCATTATGAGGAATTAGTGAAGAACATGGAAGAACTCCAAACACAATTGCCCACATCAATCGTAGATTTTTATAAAACGGTTGAACACAATGAAAAGATCATAGATGCGAGTTTTTTTTATGAACCACCCAATACGATAAGTGATCAAATAGCCAATTTAGAGGAGGAGGAATCAAAAAAAGTGTTACCACTTATTGCAAGATATCAATTAGGACTACAAATAAAATATTGTTTAAAGAAGGAAGGATCATGTTCTGTTGGATGCGAAATATAGGGTTTTCAAGAAAAAAGAAATTCCATCTCTCTTGGAAAAAATCGTTATAGAAAGTTGTGAGAAATCCATTTTGGAACTTTTAAAAAGTTCCAAAAGGACATATTACGGACCTAAATTTATGGAAAAATGAGGTTAGAGCATAATGGTCTAAAGTAGATATTTATAGGAAAAATATGAGAGCATGATTTTTTGGTAAAAGTAAATAAGTTGTGGAAAAAAGGATTTAGGGTTTTTTAATGTCAGTATTTTATACTTACAAAATGGCTGACATAAAAACCCCAAAAACCCCAAAATTTTATGAGTGTACGGTTTGCACATTTATATGCAGTAACAAAAAGGATTATTATAGACATTTATTAACAGCTAAACATAAACGACTTACATTAGACTTACCAAATACTTCACAAAATACCCCAAAACCTTTTTGTTGTGAATGTGGAAAGTCATATATTCATCGTCAGAGCTTACACAAGCATAAACAGAAATGCAAAAAAACTGATAAATTACCCCATGTAGAAAAAGAGGAAACAAAGAACGATGAAATAAAATCATTATTTTTACAAATGATAGAAATATATCATGATAAACAGGCAGAAACGAATCAACAAAACCATGAAAATACCATGGAAATAGTAAATAAGGTATTAGAATCTATGCCAAAGGCCGGAAATACGACCAATAATACATATATAGAGAAGCAAACCCTTAATTTCTACTTAACAAATACGTGTAAAGAAGCAGAATCGATACATGATTTCACGGATAGGTATGTAAAGCGATGCGTTGATTTTTTCCAAGAGAATTATTTGCAAGTAGCGTATAATGAGGTAAATTTGGCGTCCAATATATACACATTATTCTTCAATTGTTTGGAGGAAAATCCCCAAAACCTAAATTTTGTGCAAACAACGGACGCGAAGAATGGAATATTGTACGTAAAAGAGAAAAAGAAAAATGAAAATAGAGAATTACATGGCGAGGCGGAATTTATAAAATACATGGATGGTTTTGAGAAGGCGGGATTGAACATATGTCATGCAATAAATCGTGCATTGAATCCATTACAAAGCAAATATGAAGAATTATTACAAGAACAATGTGGTCCTCCTCCACGCGAGGAAGATTATGAGGACGAAGAACAGTTTGAACATATGCATGACCGTTATAAAGAAAAAACGAATAATTTGAAATGTAATTTAATGATGCAAATATTCGATACAGCTCGTTTATTCGATGATAAACAGCGAAGAAACGAAATATTATCCAAGACAAAACGTTTGAAAGAGAATTGATTAACTATATATATATACATATATATATGAATTCAGAAATAGCTGATGTGTCTTTAGCCGAATGGGGAAGAAAAGATATTGATTTATCTGAAATTGAAATGCCAGGATTAATGGTATTACGAGAACGTTTTAGAAAAGCAAAACCGTTTAAGGGATTAAAAATAAGCGGTTCTTTGCATATGACAATTCAAACTGCGGTTTTAATTGAGACTTTGTATCACATGGGTGCAACAATAAGATGGTGTTCCTGTAATATATTTTCTACTCAAGATCATGCTGCTGCTGCGATTGTGAAATCCGAAACTGCAACGGTGTTTGCTTGGAAAGGCGAAACATTAGAAGAATATTGGGATTGTACGTATAAAACGTTAAGTTGGCCTGATAATGAAGGGCCCGATTTAATTGTAGATGATGGTTCAGATGCAACTATGTTGATACATGAAGGAGTAAAGTACGAAAAAATGTATAAAGAAACGGGAAAGATGCCTGTATTTGAAAATTTGGATATAGTCAACAATGAATTTGATTGTGTGTTAAATATTATTCAAAGAACATTAAAAGAAGATCCTGAAAAATGGACAAGGATGTCCAAAACGATAATCGGAGTATCAGAGGAAACAACAACAGGCGTGCAAAGATTATTACAACAAGCCAAACGTAAAGAACTACTGTTTCCTGCTATTAATGTAAATGATTCGGTTACAAAAGCTAAATTTGATAACCTTTATGGATGTCGTCATTCTTTATGTGATGGCATCATGAGAGCTACAGATGTGATGATAGCAGGTAAGAAGGCTTTAGTGTGTGGATATGGTGATGTTGGAAAAGGGTCAGTTCAATCACTTGTATCTGCAGGTGCGACAGTGTATATTACAGAGGTAGATCCTATCTGTGCATTACAAGCGAGTATGCAAGGATTACAGGTAGTAAGATTAGAAGATGTAGTAGGGGATATGGATATTTTTGTAACGGCAACGGGAAATAAGGATATAATTAGATTAGACCACATGAAAAAGATGAAACACAACGCAATTGTATGTAATATCGGACATTTTGATAACGAAATTCAATTTTTACCATTGATACAAGATAAAACTACCAAAAGAATAAACATTAAACCACAGGTGGACAAATTTGATTTTGAGGATGGACACAGTATTATTATTTTGGCTGAAGGAAGATTAATTAATCTTGGTTGTGCTACTGGTCATCCTTCATTTGTCATGTCATTTTCATTTACGAACCAAGTATTAGCTCAATTAGAGTTACTAAAAAATAAAGATGTATATGAAAACCAAGTTTATAATTTATCTAGAGAAGCCGATGAAGAAGTAGCAAGATTACATTTGGATAAATTAGGAATTAAACTAACGGAATTAACATCTGAACAAGCTGAATATATTAACGTCAAACCTCAAGGGCCATTCAAATTGGATAGTTACAGATATTAAGTAACATAATTTATTACTATAATGTATCATAGTAATAACATGGATATATATCTATTTGAAATTCCTGCAATAGAAATAGATACTAATAAGTATTTGAATAAAGAGGAATTAGATATTATAAACAATTACCATAATAAAAAAACAAGAGAAAAAAAAAAGTACGGAATGTTACTTCAAAAATTCGTGATAAAAATGAAGTATAATATTCTAACAGAAAATATTAAAATAAAAAGAACAGAATATAATAAACCTTATTTTAATCATTATTATCAGTATAATATGAGCTATTCCGATAAATATATTATTATTGCGTGTGCGTATAATATAAAAGTCGGAATAGATATTCAAAAAGAAGATATAAAGGTAGCAAATGTGCTAACGAAATACGGAAATAAAGGACAAATATTTAACAACAATATAGAAGAAAATACAAGATTATGGACAAGAATAGAATCTTATCTTAAACTAATCGGTTATGGACTAACAAAAATAGGAAATATATATATATTAAAAAATAATAACATAATTGATAAATCAAGTAATAAGCAATTTTTCCACGTAGATATATCAGATTACCTTCCTGATAAAATACATGGAACCGTATGTACGACGCAAAAAGTAAAAAACATAAATATTAATACAATAAATAGTAAATTAATTTTAGAACGATTAAATGAATAATATTTATATAGTAATTTATATGAATATTTGTATTTTTCCAGGACAAGGAAAAAATACCTTTGTATTTGATGAATTATCGAACCCATATTTTCAGGAAATGGAACAAGTAATTAATATAAAAAAAAATGATTTATTAAAAAACGATTATCCATTTAAATATCAATTGTTAACAATGATTTACAGCTTATCTAAAATAGAAAAGATAAAACAAATAGACAATGATTTTTATAAAAAGATAGATACATTAATGGGGTATAGTTTGGGTGAATATTCGGCATTGGTTTGGGGAGGAAGTATTTCATTTAAAGAGTGTATATTATTAGTAAAAAAAAGAAGCGAACTAATGTATAATTGTAGTTTGAAGAATGAATCGGGATTGATAGTTATCATAGGAATAAAACGGGATTTTTTGAAAATAATATTCAAAGACATAAAATATTATATTTCTATATATTTGTCACAAGACGGATTTGTATGTTCGATTAAAAATGTGGACATAGAAGTAGTCATAAAAAAACTAAATAATTTGAAAAAACTTAATAAAATTTTTTATAAGAGATTGGAGGTGGATGGAGGATTTCATAGCCCTTTTATGGAGGAATGTGTCATACCTTTTAAGAATTATTTAAAAAATATAGATTTTAAGGAACCGAAAATAAAGATGGTAAGTAATTATGATGGGGAGATTTATAGGAATACCGATGAAATAAAAAAAAAATTAGTTTTACATTTAACTCATCCAATAAGATGGGATAATATCATTAAGAAACATGCAAAAGAAGTACATAATATATATGAAATAGGTGGAAATCAATTAAAAAAAACATTAATGTTAAATAACATTGATATTTCAAATTATAAATTCATTGAGTAATTTACCAATTTGGATACTCAAGAGAAGTTAGGTTTTTTGAATAACAAGATAGAATTTTATTTATTTCTAACCATTCTCTACGATTTTCTTTTTTGAACTCTTCAATAGAATGAGCGTTAATAAAATTGGAATGACGTGTATTCAATTGTGTTTTCACTATATTTTCTAAGTGAGGTGAATTTTCAAATAATACTTGAGTTCCTGCAATATAATCAGACCATTTTCTATTTTCAATATCAACCAAATGTAATTTACCTTGTATTTCAGTATATTCATCAGGATGTTCATAAAAATGTAAATATACTTCAGTAAAAAATTTAACCATTTCAATAACACTGGAACCAAATATAGAATTAAATACATTATTGTCAATTAAAGCGTCGGCAAGATACATAACATTATCATCCAAATAGTTAATACTGTTGGTTTGTGTATAGGGAGTAATCTTAGGAATAAGAGAAGCATTTCTTTCAAATCCGGTACATTTTATAATTATATCAGCATCAATGGTATCATTTTCATAGGTGGATACACCATTTTCAAAAAATTCTTTAATTTCATCGGTAACTATTTCAATGAGTCCTAGATAATGACCTATAAAAAATATATCAGAAACGCTAATAGTATGTCCATAAGGTTTGATATTATCAGGCCAACAATCTGGTTGTTTAGCACCGGATTTATCATATAATTTTCTCCAGGTAATCATGTTATTGGTATTTAATACAGAATCATGAAGTAAATTATGTTCGTTTCCGGTTTTGTTTATAAAGTTTATATATTCTATATATTTTGGACAAACAGTACCTTTTTGTCTACATAAGACAGTAACTTGTGTTGCTCCGCCTTCTAAAGCAGTTCTCATATTTTCAGTTGCAAATGCTCCCATTCCTACAATTACTACTTTTTTACCGTTAAAATTAATGTTATTCACCTCTTTTCCATAGCCATTTACAATGGTTCCTTGAAAAATTTTTTCCTTTTCCCAGTGTATTTCTCGTGGTATACCTACACGATCATTGATAGTAAAAATGATACCCTTAGAAGAAATCGGAGGAACATCCTTTATAAAAATTTTGTAATTTTCATCTTTTTCAATAGATAGAACTTCGTGATTGGTAAAAATATGTGATTCAATTTTTTGTTTTATAAAATGAATATCTTCTACAATTTCTCGTGGAGAAGTATGATCTTTATTAATTTTCAGCTTTGGTTCATCAACAAACCGATAGGAAGCTTCCGATGAATTGACTTGGGAAGTAAAATTGGCATAAGAATTCCAAACACCTCCAATTTGATGATTTTTTTCAAGTAAACAAACTTTTAATCCTTTATTAATTAATTTATTCGCTGCATAGAGACCATTTATACCAGCTCCGACAACAACAACATCATATAAATCGTCCAATGAATTATCATTTTGAACAAGTAATTTATTTTGGTCAATAGTAGAATAAGTGTCAAGTAAATGTTCGAGGTTTTCCTTATAAGAAGAAGAAAATTTTAAAAGTTCATTTGGATAATATCTTGTATTTTCAATTTTTTTAATAAAATCATTAACAATAGTTTCGTTTTCATCATCAAATAAAAAAACAGAGGGGATATCAACATAATTTTTAAGATGTTCGACCAATATATTTGAGCTAAAAGTAGAAGGAACGGAACGAAATTGTATCTTGCTATTTTCAATGCATTCATTTGGTAAAGATTTTCCAAAAATAAATACCCTAAGTAAAGGTCTAGGTGTAAAGACATTTTTTCCAGTTAATAGTTTGGTTGCTAAATTTGCACCTTTAACTAGATTTCCTAATTTTAACCATGCAACTTCACTAACGATTCCAGAAGAATCGGATGTAGTAGCAAAGCCACAATCGGTTCCAGCCATAATATTTCTTGTACCTAAAATATTAACAGCTTCTACAATTCTTTTGGCAATGAGATTAGGAGTTTCAACATGTTGTGAGGAAGTATCAATTAAACCAAGAACAAGAATTTTATCTTGTGGAAATTTAATTTTTCGGAAAATTTCAATATCATAATTATGAACATGATTTGCCGATTCTAATAAAATATATTTAGGTTTGGCCTTAAAAATTTCAGTAGCAATAGACTCTAATCCGATATCAAAATTATGAGGTGCTGAATAATTACCCCAACATATATGCATTCTAATTTTATTTGGATCAATATTTTCAATTGCTTTGTTCAAATAATAAACATGTTTTTTTACAACTAATAAAAACTCTCTTTCAGAAAGATGTTGAAACTTGGTATGTCGACCCATAGCCAAATCGGGACAATCAATTTGTAAATTAATATTATGGCTTGCAATTTCTTCATATTCAATTTTTAAATTATTGGCTAATTCTTCTAAATATTTATCGTCATCTTCATAAAATTTATTATGGAAAAAAATAGACAAGGTTCCTGGTGACGGGACACTATAAAAACTATTTTCCGGTTTTACACCATTAATTTTAAGAGAAGTAAGATATTCGGTTAGGGTATGTTGAACATTTAACAAATTAGTATAAGTAATGGGTCCAGTACAAGCAGGATTATAAGTTTGAACGTTTTTATTTAGAGTAATTAAACCTGTTTTTGAAATAAATCTTCTTGAACAACCAGAACATTCCTTCAAATCTTTGGGTTGCGGTCCAAGAGAAAGATTATCTTCAAATCCGGTTAATGAATTTAATATCTCCTCGGCATAAGATTTTCTTCCCATTTCTCCATCATTGATTATATCCAGACCAATATCAAGTTGTTTTTCCATTAATGTAATAACTGTTTCGTCTTTGGACCTAGGTAAAGACCCGACATGTGTAGTTTTGATTTTAAAAGGAGAAAGAACCTTAGTGTAATGATAATAATGGAAAGTTTTTGGTTTTATAATTGGAACTTTTTTTTCGGGTATTTTTTTAGATATACATGAATTATTCGAGGACGGAGTGGGTAATGAACAAGATTTTGGAGTAGGTAAAGTTGGAGTAGGTAAAGTACTCGTTTTCCCAGTAGTAGGAGTAGAAATATTGAAAATTAAATTATAAATATCAGAACAAGATAATAATTTTTCGGAAAGATCACCAATTTGTATTTCGTAAGAATAAATATTTTCTATTTGAACAATAAATTCTGTTAAGGTAAGGGAATCAAGACCCAGTTGAATTAAGGGTATATCATAGTTTTCATCAATACCAATTTCATTCACAAATTCATAAAATTTATTTCGTTGAGGATCATTTGTTTCTACCGTAACTGGTAAAATATTTTCAGAGATATGACTGTTAGAAGTCATTGTACTATAATTTGTATCAATATTATAATTTCGTTTTAATTGATAACAATGAGACTGTTTTATATATTGTACATTTCCTATTTTTTTAGCATTGTCGCATTTTTTTAATAAAATATGTCCATTACTACCACCAAATCCAAAACTACTGACACCAATAATAGTAACATCTGTTTTAATAGAATTATCAACAATTTGTAATCCCGAATGTAGGTGTAAATTTTGATTTATTTCTGAGACATGTATAGTTTTTGGAATGTACTGATGAATTAAAATTAAAATAGACTTGATGATACCAGCAATGCCAGCACCTGACTCTAAATGTCCAATATTGCTTTTAATCGAGCCTAAATAACACGGTACGGCACGATTAGATGAAATAATATCTTTCAAGCCGGTAATTTCAATCGGATCACCTATTTTGGTTCCGGTTCCATGACATTCAATATAATTGATATCATTTGTATCAATATTAGCATTTTGACAAGCTTCTAATATAACTCGACTTTGTGCTTGGCTATTCGGAACAGTAAGTAATGGAGAATGACCATTATGGTTCGACGCTGTTCCTATTATTTCTGCATAATAATCACTTACTAAAGATTTTTTTCCAAGAAGAATCAAACCACCCCCTTCTGATCTTACGTAACCATCTGCAGAATTATCAAATGTTTTACATCGTCCACTATTTCCAAGGAAATTTGACTTTTTCATAGCATGAGTGAAATCTTTTGACCATAACATATTTACACCTCCCACAATAGCATAATCAATAATCCCTAATTTAATATCTTTTACAGCATCGTTTACAGCCTCTAAAGAGGCAGAACAAGCCGTATTAATAACTTTAGATGGACCGAGTAAATTATAATGACTACTAATACGTGCAGAAATAATACTAGGATTTTTCCCGATTGCGTAATAAGCAGAGGATTTATTTCCCTCATAATCAAGATTCCATGAACCAATATAGACACCAGTTTTAGATCCCCATAAGTCTTCTTTTTTAATACTTGAATCTTGAAATAATAAATCAGATAAAATTAAAGTTAAAATTTGTTGAGGATCCATAGATTCGGCTTCTTTTTTGGAAATATTGAATTTTTTATAATCAAAATACAAATCATCAATAAAACCACATGGTAAATTATCGTATTCTGGAATAGTACGAATTCCATCAAATTCGCTCAATAATTTTTCCCATAAAGAATTCAAATTATAGATATCATAGGGTAAGATGCAACTGGCCCCTGCGATCACCACCGACTCTTCTATAGTAGAAATAGATGTTTTATGAATTGTATTTATTTTAGATTTTCCATAAGAAGTAATGATAGTATCAATACTATTATATTTGAATACGTCTTGGGGTCCAAAATTCGGAAAGTAAGATTGTAATAAAAGTGCTAATCTGGTAACTTTTAAAGAATTATAATCTTGATAAAACAAAGATTTGTCAAAAATGATATTAGGATCAAATTTTTTACAATTAGATTTAACTAATTCAGTAAAAGAATCGTCCAAAACAAGACTTCTTTTATCCATTATATATTGAAAAGGGTCAGTAGATCTATGCATAGAGGAAATATATTGATTTATATTTAATATAGAAGTCATTTGTTCCATAACAGGATGAGGACCGATTTCAATAATATTAAATTTTTCATTCGGATATTTAATTTGCAAATTGTTAATAGTACTTATCATATCAGATTGAGTATACAGCCATTTTTCCCAATGGTTCTCTTCTAAAGTGTTTATAAGCGTTGTTTTGGATGTTAAAAATAAATCAATTTTAATTTTATTTTGTTTTGGTGATGAAATTTTAATATTTTTTTGTTTATAAACAGGATGATGCCATGGATTAGAGACAAACATTTTTTTAGAATTAGGATTAAGATTTTGAAAATCTTTTAACGAATCACTTAATCCACAAACGGTAGAATGAGTCCGATGATCCTCTTTAAAGTTATTTGAGGAATAAAATGTATTCTCGGTTAAATTTAGATCAAACCCGTGACACAACCAACCTTTTTCTTTATCAATTTCGGTAGATATTTCTAGTATCAATTCAATTGCATCAAAAAGATTGATTAATCCTGATATACAAGCCGCGGCTATCTCCCCAAAACTAAACCCAATGAGTATATCAGGTTTAATTCCCCATGTATCCCAAAGTTCAAATAGTGAAACTTGAACTGCAAATGTAAGGATACAATATTTTTGAAGTTCTGTTAAGGGATTATCCTGAATATAGTTTTCAAATAATTCCCAATGGGATGTATTATTTTTAAGAAGACTATAATCGTCTTGTTCTGAAATAACACCTAAACCTGAAAATATAAATATATATTTCATTATACATTTATATTACTTAATATTTTTGGGAACTTCCCATGTAAAATCTGGATCTGTTCTACCAAAATGTCCATAACATGACGTTTTAAAATATCGTGGTTGTTTTAAATCTAATTGTTTTGAAATCATACCTGGTCTAAAATCAAAATTTTTATTCACAAGTTCTAATAATTTTGAATCATCTAAAGTACCTGTTCCATATGTATTAATATTAACGGATAATGGTTCAGCTACACCAATCGCATATGATAATTGTATTAAAACTCGTTTGGCTAGTTTGGCATTAACAATTGATTTAGCAACCCATCGTGCCATATAGGCTGCTGAACGATCTACCTTTGTAGGGTCTTTACCAGAAAAAGCCCCTCCACCATGAGCGCCCCAACCCCCGTATGTATCAATAATAATTTTTCGTCCAGTTAATCCCCCATCACCATCAGGTCCACCGATAACAAATCGTCCAGAGGGATTTAAATGAAATATAGTGTTTTCATCTAGATATTTCTCAGGAATTACCTCTTTGATTACATGTTCCATAAGATCTTTTTTAATTTGTTCGTTAGTTATTTCAGGGTCGTGTTGTGTAGATATTAAAACAGTATGAACTCTTTTAGGTTGCATATATCCATTTAAATCGCTATCTTTTTCATATTCTATAGTAACTTGAGTTTTGCCATCGGGTCTAACCCATGGACATATCCTATTTTTACGGACTTCAGTAAGACGCTTTCCTAGCTTTGTAGCAAGATAATGAGATAAGGGCATTAATACGGAAGTTTCGTCACTTGCGTATCCAAACATAATTCCCTGATCGCCAGCTCCAATATCTTCATCTTTTTTCCCAATATGAACACCTTGGGCAATATCAGGACTCTGAGAATGTAATTTTACAATAACTTCACAGTTTTTATAGTCAATACCCTTTTCTTCACTATCAAAACCAATATATTTTAAGGTATTTCTTACAACATTTTCATAATTTACTTGAGCTTTGGTTGTAATTTCACCAAAGACAATAACAAAATTTGTTCCCGTACTAGTTTCACATGCTACTTTTGACTCCGGATCTTGTTTCAAACATTCATCTAAAATTGAGTCGGAGATCTGATCACAGATTTTATCCGGATGTCCTTCATTCACCGATTCTGACGTAAACAATAAAATAGAATTCATTCTATATATATATATATAAACTTTTATTTTACATCATTAAAATAATTCGTATTTTTATAATAAAATTATATTCTAATGTTATTATCTACATTACTTACGGCAAATATAATATTATCAGTACTACATTCGATAAAACATCTACCACAGTGTGTACATATGATACAGAATAATAGTGCCGATGGGGTATCTTTATGTTATATTCACGGAGAGATGGGATTGAATCTATTGTCAGTATTCACGACTTTTAAGATGTACGTAAGCTTACACAATCCAACATACTTATTGCCCATTCTTTTAGAAAAAAGCTTTTCCTTTACTATGATAGTGGTAATGTTACATCTCAAGAAGAAATATTCCATTGAAGAAGAAGATGATTGTGGAGATACATGGAAGGATGTAGAAAGTGATTATCATGACGATACATGGAAGGACGTAGAAAGTGATTATGATGATAATTCACTTGAAATTGTTTGATTCTTTTTTTTACATCCCCTCTTATGAGCAGCAAGACTTTGCTTATTGAACCCTATAAAATGTTTACAAATATCACATTCAAAGGTTCTATTTTTAACATAGGCGTATTTTGAATCCAAGTATTTATCCAAGGTGGGTAGTTTCAAATCGTCGATTTGCGAGGACATTTTTTTATGAAACTCCTTCAAACTAGTAATCATAGTTTCTTTATGACTAATGAAACTTTGGTATTCCAAATTAATATCATCCAAAATTTCTTTTGAAATATTGTTTGAATTGTCAGTATTAAGTTCTTGGAGTTTCACAGATAAATAATCAATAATATCTATGGCAATACGAATACGTTCAGGAGAATATTCGCAATGTTGTACATAAATTAATATATTTCCTTTGTGTAGGTCGATTTGATAGTTCTGTTTAAAGGTAATACCCGAATATTGTGAAAGAAAGATACCATTAGTATTTTGAGTATCGATATCTCTGATGAATTTGGAGACTTCTTCTTTGTCAATATTTGCTTTGTATTCTTTGTTTTCAAATAAAATTTGCGGTTTATCTATTCTGCGTAAAAGGAAATCGCCAGAAGCCTTCGTACCGGTTGTGTCTTGGACTTCAGCAGACGGAAACATTGTATTAAGAATAGAGCAAAGGTTTTGTTCACCATATTTTCCTTTATTGGAAGACATATTATATTTACCCAAAAATTCTCTCAAATCGTCCAATACGGGTTTCTGTGATAACTGTGATTGAGAATTAAAATCATGAATACCTTCAATGTTCTTGGACAATCTTTCCTCTGTAGATGAAAGTACCGAAAATAGTGGTTGTTGTATAGAGTGAACCATATTATTATATTTACTTTCAAAAGATTGAAAATATTTTTCCATGGAATTTTCTTTATTGGTAGATTGAAGTATCTTGGTCGTATCTTCTTGAATCTGTCTATTAAATTCCTTCAAAGAAAAATTAACCTGTTGAAGTGTTGATGTCTGTGATTTTGGAAGAATATCTCCAAGAAGGAGAGAAGTTTTGTCTAGAAGATGTACGTTATTTCTATCAAGATATTGATTGATTTTTTCATTAGAAGATAACTGATTGTTTTCCAAGAGGGTTTTTATTTCTTCTGTATACTGATTTTTCCAAGAGGAAATATTGGTAAAAAATGAATTAGTAAGTTCATCTTGTTTCTTGGAAATATCAGTTTGTAAAGAGCTAACTTGCTCTTGTAATTCAGATAAATGAGTTTTATTTTCATTCATAAATGATAAAAGTTGTGAATTAACATTGGAATCAAGACCATCTGTTATGTGATTGAACATGGTCTCCAAGAACGAAACCAAAAGAAGATTATTCTTCTCAAAGTCCAATGAAGGATGATCTCTATAAAAGTCCAAGACCTTCTTGTTTTTGATAAAAAGTTCGTTTTTTGAACTCATTTCTTTATATTTATATTTATATAAACTCTTTATATTCATTAATCTTAAATTAAGTTTGTATTAATATTGATAAGTTCTTAAATACTTAATTAAGAACTTATTAAGAACTTAGTAAGCTTAATTAAAACTTAATTTCTTAATATTTTTTTAGTTAGTTTCTCTTTTTTTAGAAATCATTTAGAAAC
>CERI01117660.1_pt1 | contig 19267 bp, 17 predicted proteins | sample 350261 | NCBI WGS metagenome assembly CERI01 (sample SAMEA2620979, study PRJEB7988) | marine metagenome | isolation source: saline water (ENVO:00002010), including
ACATACCAATAATAAAAGCGCCTAAAAAAACATACGGTCGAGCCTTACCAAGTTTTTCAGTTGTGGTTAACCCAGTCCATACACTTAAAACTGTTGCTACCGGTGTTTCAAAAGCTGCACCAAAAACCAAAATAATCATCATTACAAAACTAATGTATTCAGCTATATCGGGTTTCCAGTCAATAATTTCTGCTGCAAAAGAAGAAATGAAACCAAAAATTAAAGGCAGCACTACAAAGTATGCAAAGGCTAAACCAACATAAAATAAAAAGACACTTGAAATAAAGAGTGGTGATGCAAAGCTCTTCTCTTTTCGGTATAGACCTGGGGCTACGAAAGCCCAAATTTGATATAAAATTATTGGCATTGCAATGATTAGTGCCGCATAAAATGCTAGATAAACTTGAGCTGTCAAAGGGGAAATTGGCTTAATCGCTTGTAGTTTCTCACTTTCAATAAATTGAGTTAGTGGGTCCGCCATAATGGTTAAGAGTTGTTGTGAGAACGGAACAAGGCATAGGAATATTAAGAATACACTTCCAATAATAATAAAAAGTCGATTTCTGAGTTCAAAAAGATGAGATATCAACGAACCTTCAGCAAAATTCTCAGCATTCTTTTTATTTTTAGCCATCAGGATGAATCATTTCCATTAGTTTCATCTGCTTTGTTATCCATTTTCTTTTCGATCAGAGATGAAGCTGTGTTGTTTTCATCAGAATTGTGTGTAGATTTTGGATTAATTGTATTGGGGTCAAATCCAAAGTCATCTTTTAAATTAGCTTCCTGCTCTAGTTGATTCTGTAAGGATCGTGTGATTTGACGGGCTTTAGCTATCCATTCACCAAACTGCCGAGCAACTTTCGGGAGTCGCTCAGGCCCTAATATGAGAAGCGCAATCAGGCACAGTAAGAAAAATTCAGATCCACCAATTCCTGACATCTTAATAAAATGCTTTAGGTTTTTTTCTTATCGCTAGCTTTTTCTTCAGCCGGCGTTTCATTAAATTCTGCATCTGCAGTATCGCTGAGTTTTTCAGCAACTTCCTCGGTATCACTCATAGCTTTTCGAAAGCCTTTTACTGATTTACCAAGATCTGAGCCTAACGTGCTAAGTTTTTTTGTGCCAAAAATAGCTAATACGATAAGCAAAATAATTAATAACTGCCATGGACCAATGTTGGCAAACATTATATTACTCCTAGGACATAGTCCTTGTTATTTATAAACAATATCAATCAAGAAACCATAATTTATACTTATGGTATACCTCAGATTGCAATAATACTGCAACGATATCAGATAGAGCTCAAGTTTCTAACCAAAATGTAACCGGACCATCATTAATTAGGTTGATCTTCATGTCAGCGGCAAATTTACCACTTACTACCAATTCGTGATTTTGGTTACATTGCTTTATAAATTTATTAAAATACGTTAAAGCTTTTTCAGGTGGGGCAGCCTTTGTAAAATTAGCTCGAGTACCTTTATGCGTTTCAGCAGCAAGAGTAAATTGTGGAATAACCAATAATCCGCCTGAGATATCTTTGATGTTCAAGTTCATACGGTTATTGGAGTCAGGAAATACTCTATAAGATAAAACCTTTTCAGTCATACGAGTGATTTTGTTTTCATCATCATCACGGTGTACAGCAAAAAAAACAAGTAAACCTCGGTCAATCTCTCCAGTTATCTTGTTATCAATAGTTACACTAGCTTTATCTACACGCTGAAGAAGTCCAATCATATAAAGATACTACTCTTTTAAATTTTTTGAAGCCTTTTATAAGCTATCTAATAAACATATAGTCAATTTAATATAATGTATTAAAAAAATACAGGTAAGCAATATATTGAACAAAATTAATTTTTAAAAAAACATTTTTTTAAGAGAGTTGAATTATTATAAGTTTTTAAATCGAAATTTAATGATAAAGATACATATTAAATAAATGATTTTACTAATAATGTGGTAAATACTTACAATATATTGTTTATTTAGTAATAAAAGTGGTTTTAATTATTAAAATAATTTCCCACAATATCATAAAAATGGTTTTATTTATTAATGTTGAGTACCACTTTGAGTACGCGTAATCTATAAATAAAATTATTAGAGTTGAAATAAATATGAAAAGAAGAGACTTTGTTGGCGGTATTGCTGCGGTAGGATTAGCTGGATGTGCGCAATCTAGTAAAGAATGCACTGTTGAAGTAAATTCAAATTCTGAAACTTTTGAATGGTCCTGCGTAACATCTTGGCCATCAAAGTTTCCAGGTCTTGGCATGGCTGTTGAAAATTTAGCTGAGCGCGTTGAGCGCGCATCTGCCGGTCGTTTGAAAATAAAAGTGTATGCTGGTGGGGAATTGGTGCCGCCTTTTGAAGTTTTTGATGCTGTAAGTCGAGGTGCTGTAGAGATGGGGCATGGCGCACCATATACGCATAAGGGAAAATTAGATGCCGCACAATTTTTTTGTGCGATTCCTTTTGGTCTAACTAATATGGAGCTTAATGCGTGGATTTATTATGGCGGCGGTCTCAAGTTATGGCGTGAGCTATACGAGCCTTTCAATCTTGTACCTTTTCTTTGTGGAAATACTGCTGTTCAAATGGGAGGTTGGTTTAACAAAGAAATTAATAACATTGATGATCTTAAGGGGTTAAAAATGAGAATACCCGGTTTAGGTGGGGAGGTTATTCGCCGAGCTGGAGGCACTCCAGTTACATTACCAGGTTCAGAAATATTCACTTCATTACAAACAGGTGCTATTGACGCGACGGAATGGGTCGGTCCATATAATGATATCTCATTTGGTTTACACAAAGCTGCTAAATATTATTATTACCCTGGCTGGCAAGAGCCTGGCCCAGGCCTTGAATGTATAATTAATACTGATGCATGGAACAGCTTACCAAAAGATTTACAGGCAATTTTAGAAATAACTTGTCAATCAATTACAGCTGATATGGCCGCTGAATACACAAATGGAAATGCAAACTCTCTTCAGCAAGTATTGGAGGATGAAAATATCCAATTAAGGCCGTTTCCAAAAGAAGTTCTTCAACATTTGAAAAAAATTACAAAGGAAGTTGTTACTGAATTAATGGAATCAGATCCTGCTTCCAATAAAATTGGATCGGCCTTTTATGATTACCTAGATAAAGTTCAAGCTAATTCAAATATTACGGAAAAAATAATTCTAGACACTCGAACTGAAATTTAATAATTGCATTCTTTAATTAATTGATAAAATTAATTAAAGAGATATATTTTTTAATAGACGAATTTAACTGCCGTAAATTTTATTTGGCAGCCAAGTGACAAGTTCAGGAAACACAGATATTAGTAATAATGTAAAGAGTTGAATAATTACAAATGGAATTACACCGCGATAAATTTGGGTAGTTTTGATTGATGGCGGCGCAACGCCGCGAAGATAAAATAGTGCAAAACCAAATGGTGGTGTTAAGAAAGAAGTTTGTAAATTAATAGCGATTAATATTCCAAGCCAAATTGGATCAAGACCCATTGCTAATAAAATAGGTGCAACAATTGGCACGACAACGAAGGTTATTTCAATAAAGTCGAGTACAAAACCAAGTAGGAACATAATTAACATGACAGCTAAAACAGCACCAATTACACCACCGGGTATTGATTCTAATAAGGCCTGTACACTGTCATCACCACCGTAACCTCTAAACACTAAAGAAAATATTGATGCGCCAATTAATATAAGAAAAACCATGCTACTTATTCGTAACGTATAACGCATTATTTCTAGTAACTTTTCAAGATTAAGTTGACGGTGAATTATTGCTATAAGCAGTGCACCTGTGCCTCCTACTCCCGCAGCTTCGGTTGGCGTTGCATATCCACCTAAAATTGATCCGAGAACACCAAATATTAACAACAATGGCGGTAGAAGAGCACGAATGATCTTCATAACAGAAATTTTTTCTTCTGAAGTTCTATGATGAGCTGGCATTACATTTGGTTTAAAATATGCCAATAAAAGAATGTATAAAATATACAGAAATACAAGTAGAAGACCCGGTATTAATGCTCCTGCAAAAAGATCACCCACAGAAACCGTCTTTGGTGAATAGATGCCCATATCAAGCTGCGCTTGTTGATAGGCTGTTGTCATAACATCGCCAAGCATTACTAAAATAATTGATGGTGGAATTATTTGGCCCAACGTACCCGATGCACAAATAGTTCCAGCAGATATTTCAGGTGAGTAACCTCTTTTCAACATAGTAGGTAATGAAAGTAAGCCCATTGTAACAACCGTTGCACCAACAATACCGGTACTTGCTGCTAGCAACATTCCGACAAGTGTAATGGACACCCCAAGTCCGCCCCTTAGTGATCCAAAAAGAGAGCTCAATGTTTCTAATAATTCTTCTGCAATTTTTGCGCGCTCTAAAGTAACTCCCATAAAAACAAAGAGTGGAACAGCGACTAACGTCTGGTTGGTCATAATTCCAAAAATTCGATTAGGCAGGCTAGATAACAAGGCTCCGTTGAAACTGCCTCCTATCATGCCAGCTATAGCAAAGATTAGTGCCGTGCCACCCAGTGTGAATGCAACTGGAAAGCCTGCAAGCAGAAAGATAATAACTGTTATAAAAAGTAAAGCAGCAACCCATTCCATTCTTTAATTTTTCCTTATTGTAAGTATGCAATCTGAGAGCATTACAACACCTTGTAAAGATACAGTGATTGGCATAATTACTAGGATCGATTTAAGGATTGGTATCATTGGGTAAGGCAATCCACCTGATTCACGTGAAGCCTCTTGTATACGCCATGAGATGGCCACGAAATCAAACGCTTTCCACCCAATGAAAAAACACAATGGTAGAAGAAAAATGAGTACACCAAAAAGATTAATCCATGCTTGACGTTTTGGATTAAGTTCTCGATAAAAAATATCAACTCGAACATGTTCCTCGTGATACAGGGTGTAAGATGCACCAATCATAAATCCAACGGCATGCATCCAAATAACGGACTCTTGAAGCCAAATTAGACCTATATCAAATACATAGCGCATGACCACTACGATGAAAGTGACAATTACCATAAATAACATTAGCCATGCGGTTATTTTTCCGAGTAAGTCGCTAAAACGATTGAGCATTTTCAATATCGCCAAAAAGTAGGCGTTATAAGCACAAGAAGAGTAAATATTTCCAATCTACCCAGTAGCATCCCAACAATGGAAATCCATTTCGCCGTATCACTTAATGACATGAAGCCAGATGCTACGTCGCCAAGGCCTGGTCCTAGATTATTTAGCGTTGCTGCGACTGCAGAAAACGCAGTTACTTGATCAAGTCCGGTTGCCATCATTGCAAGTAACATCACACCAAAAACAATAATGTATACAGAAAAGAAACCCCAAATAGAATCTATTACTCGAGGTTTCATTGCCGTTGAGCCTAATTTAACTGGAATTTCAGCATTTGGATGAACAAGGCGAACAATTTCACGCAATCCTTGTTTATAAACTAACAACCAGCGAACAACTTTTATTCCACCTGCTGTTGAGCCAGCTGAGCCACCAATAAAACTAGCTAAGATTAATAAGACAGGAATTGCTGCTGGCCAAACAGAAAAATCTTCTGTTGTAAAACCCGTTGTAGTTGCTATAGAAACAGCTTGAAAGATGCCGCTAATTAATGTTTGATCAGGATTTTCAATGCCACGATATTGAAAAAGTCCAAAAACAACAAGAATTGAAACAACAATTATTATAAAACTGTAAGCCCTAAATTCAGGATCTTTAATATAATGCTTAATAGAAGAATAGCGCCAGGCGAAAAAATGCAAAGAAAAATTGATCCCTGCTATGAACATAAATATTATTGCAACAATACTTATTGCGTTGTTATCAAAGTATCCAATGCTGGCATCATGTGTTGAAAAGCCACCTATGGCAACAGTTGAAAATGCATGACATAGTGCATCAAACCAACCCATTCCAGCTAAGCGATATGCAATCATACAAGAGACTGTAAAGCCCAAATAAACATACCAAAGAGCTTTAGCTGTTTCAGTAATACGAGGCGTTAGCTTCGTATCTTTTACTGGTCCCGGTGCTTCAGCCCGGTAAAGCTGCATACCACCAACGCCTAACATTGGAAGTACCGCAACTGCCAAAACAATTATTCCCATACCGCCTAGCCATTGCAGTTGCTGACGATAGTAGAGAATAGAAATTGGGAGCTCATCAAGACCGGTAAGAATAGTTGCACCAGTAGTTGTCAATCCTGACATTGATTCAAATATGGAATCAGTAATTGATAATGAGAGAGCATCTGTAAAATAGAGTGGAGCAGAACCGAAAGTACCTAAAACAGTCCAAAATGCTGCTACTACAAGAAATCCATCGCGCAGTCTTAAATCTTTGCGTGACTGATGTACAGGTAACCAAGTAAGGATGCCCACAAATAAAGTCAACCCAAACCCCTGTACAAATGGCAGCCAAGATTGATCTTCATAATAAATACTGAATGCAATAGGCGGTAGCATTGTCAAGCTGAAAATCATCAGCAAGAGTCCGAGTATTCGCTGTACAGCAGTCCAGTTCATTTAAACAAATGAGACATCAACCTGAAATAAGTTTTCCAGGCGCTCAATTTTACGACGATCAGTCATGAATAAGATAACATGATCATCAGTTTTAATAACAGTATCGTGATGAGCAATAATTACTTCATCATCACGCACAACCGCAACGATTGCAGTACCCTTAGGAAGATCAATATCTTCAATTTTTCTTCCAACAACTTTGGAGCTATCTTCATCGCCATGTGCAATCGCTTCCATAGCTTCAGCTGCACCGCGTCTTAATGAATGCACTTTAACGACATCTCCTTTACGCACATGAGCAAGAAGCGACCCAATCGTAATTTGCTGAGGAGAAATAGCAACATCAATGCTTCCAGATTCAACTAAATCTACATAGGCAGTCCTATTAATTAAAGCCATTACCTTATGCGCACCTAGACGTTTAGCTAACATGCAGCTAAGGATATTAGCTTCTTCAGAGTTAGTAAGGCCGCAAAATACGTCAACATCATCAATATTTTCTTCAAGCAATTTTTCTTCATCAGCTACATCACCAACTAGAACAATAGCTTTATTTAGTTGCTCTGAAATTTGCCTAGCACGCACTGGATCTCGTTCAATAATCTTGACTTGATTTGTCTGTTCTAGAGCTAAAGCGAGGCGGACACCAATATTGCCACCTCCTGCGATAACAACACGACGCACCGGTTCTTCAAGACGACGCATCTCACTCATGAATACTCGAATATCTTTACGGTCCGTTATAAAAAAAACTTCATCTCCTTCTTGTATAACGGTATCACCTTTGGGAAGCATCGCTTTTCCATCGCGATAAATTGCAGCAATACGACCTTCTGCATTTCGAATATGATCCTTTAATGTAGCTATTTTTTGGCCAACCAAGAGGCCATCACGATCTGCTTTTGCTGCCACGAGTCTCACTCTCCCATTAGCAAAATCTAATACCTGTGACGAGCCTGGATAAAGGATAAGTTGCTCAATATGAGAACATACAAGTTGTTCAGGGCTGATACGAACATCAATTGGAATAGCATCTTGAGTAAATAAATCATTGGCATTCATATATTCAGCTGAACGAAGTCGAGCGATTCTAGTCGGCGTACCGAATTTAGTATATGCAATCTGGCAGGCAATCATATTGGTTTCGTCAGTGTCAGTTAATGCCACAACGATTTCTGCATCTTTTGCGCCAGCTCTTTCAAGAACATCTGGAAAAGCAGCGTGACCTACAACAGTACGAATATCGAGTCTATCTTGAAGATCTCTTAAAACATCCGGTCGTGTATCAACTACTGTAACTTCATTGGCTTCCTCTCGCGACAAATGATATGCCGCAGATGAACCAACTTGACCTGCACCGAGAATTAAAATTTTCATATATGTATTCTACATTAGATCGAGGTTTGCATAACTTAGAACAAGCCATTTTGTACCCGATGTCTGCTCAAAATTAACCTCAACCCGAGTGCTAGCTCCTTGACCTTCACAATTTAGAATAGTTCCATCACCAAATTTCTTATGGCGAACACGTTGACCAAGTTTAATGTCCATCTCATTTTCAGTATACATCTTTTGTTTACTGAGATTTTTATGCAAGGGACGCGCTGTTTGTAATCTAGGTCGAATTTCTTCTATGAATTCGCTTGGTATCTCTGAAATGAATCGTGAGGGTTGTGAAAAATTATCAATTCCATGAAGGCGTCGTTGCTCAGCATGAGTAATATAAAGTAACTGTTTTGCTCGCGTGATGCCCACGTAGCAGAGTCTTCGTTCTTCCTCGAGCCCACTTGGATTAGAAGTTGACCTTTGATGCGGAAACAAGCCATCTTCCATGCCGCACATAAAAATTAATGGAAATTCTAATCCTTTTACCGAATGCATTGTCATTAGTTGAACACAGTCTTCCCAAGAATCTGCTTGACCTTCTCCAGCTTCAAGAGCTGCATGCGATAAAAATTTGTTTACTGGAGAAATATCTTCTATAGGGTCAACCTCAAAACTTTTAGCAGCACTTACTAACTCTGCTAAATTCTCAATTCGTGTTTCACCTTTGTCACCTTTTTCTTTTTTAAAAAAGTCAATTAACATACTTAGTTGAATTACGTGATCAACTTTATTATGTAAATCCATATTTTTAATTTCATTAGCCATACGTCTAATGAGTTCCATAAAATCATTTACTGATTTTTCAGCTCGACTACTTAGGCCGTGATTCACAATTGCTTCCGCCGCTTGCCACAAAGAACAAGTATTTTCACGTGAATAGTCTCTAATTATTTGAATAGTACGAGTGCCGATACCACGAGTTGGTTTATTTATAATGCGTTCAAATGAACTGTCATCATCTAGATTAGACACTAATCGAAGGTAGGCAAGTGCATCTTTAATTTCGGAACGCTCAAAGAAACGTAAGCCACCGTAAATTTTATATGGAATTTGTGCATTAATGAGGCCTTCTTCTAAAACTCGTGATTGCGCATTTGATCTATATAATATCGCTGAGTCTGTTCTTGCATTCCCTTGGTTTATCCACTCGTGTAAGCGATTTATAATAAAGTCTGCCTCATCTCTCTCATTGTAAGCAGAATAAACTTTAATAGATTCACCTATGTTACTTTCCGTCCATAGGTTTTTACCCACACGTGAACTATTATTCGCAATTACCGCATTTGCGGCATTAAGTATTGTTTCTGTTGATCGATAATTTTGTTCCAATTTGATTATATTTGCACTGGGAAAATCCTTTTGGAAATAATTAATATGCTCGACTTTTGCGCCCCTCCACTGATAAATAGATTGATCATCATCACCTACAACGAAAGGCACTCCCATATCACCTGCAAGTAATTTTAGCCAAGAGTACTGAATGGCGTTTGTGTCTTGAAATTCATCGACTAGGAGATGCCGGAAACGTCGACGATATTGTTCGAGAAGATTTTCATTATTTCGAAGCAGTTCATGAGCGCGCAATAATAATTCTGCGAAGTCAACTAGACTTCCACGTCGACAAATTTTCTCATATGAATCATAAAAAGAGATCAATTGTTTTCGATTTAAGTCTCCCTCATCATTTAGATTGTGTGGCCTTAAACCTTCATCCTTTTGTCCATTAATAAACCATTGTATTTCTTTTGGAATCCATTGGTTTTCATCAATATCAAGATTTTTAAGTAACCTTTTAATGATGCGCAACTGATCATCTGAATCGATAATTTGAAAATTTTGCGAGAGATCTGCTTCTTGCCAGTGATATCGCAACATTCTATGTGCTAAGCCATGGAAAGTACCAATCCAAAGGTTTTGAACAGGTATTCTGAGAAGATTTTCAATACGGCTACGCATTTCGGTAGCAGCTTTATTAGTAAAAGTTACCGCAAGCAAACTTTGCGGTGAAACACCTTCGACTTCCATAAGCCATGCAGCTCGATGAACAAGTACACGTGTTTTGCCACTCCCGGCTCCTGCTATTATTAGAGCTGGCTCGGCGGGCGCTGTTACAGCCTGACGTTGCACGTCATTTAAGCTATCTAGTATAGGCGTAACATCCATTACTTAATTGTATGAGACTTTTGTATCTAACGCATTATTAAAAGCTATTTATATTTTCAATTTGAAATAAAGAATTACTAGAATAGTGCTTCAAAATACATTTAATTTGGTTAAATCCTGAGAATATAGTAGTGATCAACAAGTAGCGCAGTAAATAAGTAGCCTAAGTAGCTAATAGAATACCAAAACATCTGCATTGGTAAATCTTCATTCTCATGTTCTCTATACATTCTTATAGCGTAGTAAAGAAAATATAAACCAAGTCCAATAGCTACGATGAGATAAATCAAGCCACTCATTCCTATTACATAAGGCAAGACTGTGACGAATAGTAAAAGAATAGAATATAGTAATATGTTTAGTCTTGTGTAAGGAACTCCATGAGTCACAGGCAGCATAGGAATTTCAACTTTTCTGTACTCTTCAAGTCGAGCAATTGCTAATGCCCAAAAATGCGGCGGTGTCCAAATAAATATTATCAAAAATAATAATAAGGGCTCACTGGTTACTTCGTTCGTTATAGTTGTCCAGCCAAGTATAGGAGGAGCTGCACCTGCTGCACCCCCAATGACAATATTTTGTGAGGTAGCGCGTTTTAGCCATACTGTATATATAACTGCGTAACCAATTAAAGAGAAAAATGTTAAAACAGCAGTGAGTGGGTTAACTAAGAACCAAAGTATTATCATTGATAATACACAAAGAATAGTCGCAAAAATTAGTGCGGATTTTTCTGTTAATTTACCTTGAGGTAATGGCCGACCTCGAGTTCTCATCATTAGAATATCAATTCTAGCATCCAAAACATGATTAAAGACTGCAGCAGAGGAAGCCGCCATTGCTATTCCAATTGTACCTAATGCAATTTTTTTTAGATCCGGGATAGCTGGAACAGCAAGAAACATACCCACCACAGCAGTGAATACAATAAGCATAACAACCCGTGGTTTTGTCAGCTCATAATAATCTAGCCAGTTGACGTCTGTCTCAACAATCTTATTCACTTATTTTAATACTCAACTTACGTGAGATTTCTTTAGAAGATTTCTTATGTCTTCAGCTATATCACTAGGATTTGTTTTAGATTCAAAATACATGACTAGATTACCTGGAGGGTCCATTAAAAAATATCCACCTTTTAACATTTCCTTTGGCGTTTTTTTTTCAAGTAAACTAGAAAAAGCGTAATCGTTCATAATAATGAGCTTTTTATGTTCACTACTTAGTGACACTCTATCTGGCAGTGATTCGCCATGCAAGAAGACTTGTATGATGTTGTTTATTTTTTTATCAAGTATTTTATGTGATTGATTGAGTATATTTAGGTCATTTCGGCAAACTTCAAAACATTCGGATCTATTCGAATAAATTAGCGCCCAATATTCTCTATCTTGGCTAAGAATTTTTACATTCGGTAGCTCATCAGAGATTTTTATTGGTTTCAGAATACTGGACGAGGTCTTTTGTATTGGTGAATCGAAATATCCTCCATAATACATCCATGTTGCTACAGCGAGAGGTGCAAAGAATACTGAGACTATTAGTAGTATCTGTAGATGTACCCAGGTAGTTTTCTTTTCATTCATGTTTTAAATCGTTTCTTACGATAGTTCCATATTAGCAGTACTGCAAGGACCGCACTCATTACAAACCATTGTAATGCATAGCCAAAATGTTTACCTGGCCCAAACTCTGATGGTACCCAGTGACGGAGAAAGCCATGGTTTTCTTGATGGTCTAGCAATAATACAAATGGCTGAACTTTGCGACCTAAAGCTGTAGATACTTCAGTTAATGATGGGTATACCAAGTGCCTAGGCCAATTAGTGCTATTACTGAATCTATTATTATTCTTTCTTCCTGCCTTCGGTAAGGAGCCAGCACGACCATTTATGTTGATTTCTCTATTATCAATATTTAAACGGCTATATTCAAAATTGGTATTAGTTTTTTCTATCCATCCACGATTAACTAATAAAAGGGGTTCATTAATACCAACATCAAATGGTGTTAAAATATAGTAACCATAACGGTTATTAATAATAATATTATCAAGTACAAACTGGCGCTCTGAATTATAAGTGCCTTTAACACTTAAATTTTGGAAAGAAGTGACTTCTGTACCACTTTGCCAGGGAGTAAATATTGAATCAGATCGAAATGATTGTTGTAACCCCCTTTTTTCAAAGCCACGAGTGACTTGCCATGCACTTAAAGCGGCAAACTGTAAAACCAGAAATATACCAATGATTAGAGTTAACCATTTTGGCAATGATTTCTTAATAAGTTCATTCAATCAGTGTTCTCCAAATACAGGACAAATTTAAATTATAAGAATGGTCTCAATGGTGATGTAAATTACTTTAAGGTAGTTAAAAAAGCTTACAGAGTGTATTCAAATAGAGTTATTCATGCAATGTGATTTGCTGAGCAAGTGCAAAACAGACCAGACAAACTAATTTATGAAATTAATCATTATTTTTAGATTTTACGAAGTGGTATTTGAGTAGCATCAATATGATAATTTTTTGGATCAAGCTTCTCTCCATAGCCCCAGCAATGACCATAGATTAATTCTAAGCTTAATTTAATTTCGTTTGTTTTAGGATTATTTAGAGCGGCTATCATTTTGTTGAATGACCCTTTTCCTGTCATTGCTCGGCTTCGCGCTTGTAACATATTTCGTGAACCACTATTTTTTAGGTCGGTAATCATCCTTTCAATGTTTTTGTAACTGATTAACAAACGATCCACATCAACTACAGGGTCTTTTAATCCAGAATGTACTAGGCTATCGCCTAAATTATGCATATCAATAAATTGGTTAACATGTTTTTTTGAATCAACTTCATTCCAAGATCGAGCGATTTCACGAAAACTATCTGGACCAAGAGTTGTAAAAGCAAAAACACCCCCCTTTCGTAATACTCTTGCAATTTCTTGGAAAGCTAATGTTGGATTATCAAGCCAAGGCAATAACATATTTGCAAAAACAAGATCAAAACAAGAATTTTTAAATGGTAAAGCAATTGCATCTGCTTGAGCGTAAGCTGTCTTAGAAAACCATGATTTTTTTTTCCTAGCTTCACAAAGCATATTATGTGAAAGATCCAATGAGATAATGTTGGCTTTCTTAAAACGCTTTTTGATCTCATTGCTTGTACTGCCTGTTGCAGATCCAAGATCAAGAATTGTTGAAGCATTAATTAAGACAGGTTTCAGACGTTCTAGCAGGCCTTCACGTGTTTTTTTATGAACAAAGTCGGCATGATCAAATTGATTTGCGATTTTCTCAAATCGTCGCCGTATGTGTTTACGATTTAGCATTAGAAAATTTTAATAAATAGTTTTATCTAAATTTAACCAGGATTAAAAGTGTAATGTATTAAAAAACCAAAGAAAATAACAAGCCCTATAATATGATTATTTTTAAAAGCAGCATAACATCCATGAGGCTCTCTGTTGCGAGCTAACCAGAGATGATAAATCATAAATATACTTGCTATAAAAATAGAAGAAAAAAACCAAATACTTAACTTAATAAAAAATCCGATAAAAATTAGCATTACAAGCATTATACTTTGCAGTCCTGCAATGATAAAAAGATCCGCGTCGCCAAATAAGATTGCTGTCGATTTTACGCCAACTTTTATATCATCATTACGATCAATCATTGCATAAAATGTATCGTATATAACAGCCCATATCACGACTGTTCCAAATAAAAGCCATGCAATAATTGGAACACCTCCAGTTACGGCTGCAAACACCATTGGTATGGCCCAACCAAAGGCAATACCTAAAACAAATTGCGGTAAGGAAAAAAACCGTTTTATAAAGGGATAAATAATTGTGAGACTGGCTGCTATGGTTGCAAGTAACTGAGTCATTCTATTTAGCATCATTGCAAGACTAATTGCAGCTAGACCTAAAAGAATAAATAAAACTAATGCTTCTTTAGACGATATCTGACCAGAAACAATAGGCCGCATCTGAGTTCGCTTTACATGTAAATCAATATTTTGATCTACATAGTCGTTCAAAACGCAGCCAGCAGAACGCATAATGATCACACCTAGTGTAAATATGATGAATAAATTTTGGTTTGGCCATCCTTCGCTTGCAACCCAGAGCGCCCACAGTGTTGGCCACAGTAATAGCCAAATTCCGATTGGCTTATTAAGTCGCATGAGTTTGCAGTAATTAAAAAGTTTTTGAGTAGTCATTTTCAATATATTTTTAATATTTAAAATCTATACTTTTCCATATCGACCAGCGTCACCAAGCCATCGTCGTATAATTTTTGATGAATAATTTTTAGGGTTTTTAAGAATTATCTCTGCTGCTATTTGTACTTGAGGCATTAAATATGCATCCCTACCAATATCTGCTACACGATATTGAGGCAACCCTGTTTGCTTGGCACCTAATAATTCACCAGGCCCACGTAATTCGAGATCACGTTGGGCAACAATAAAACCATCGTTAGTATTTCTTAGAACGGCAAGCCGTTTTTTAGATATTTTTCCTAGAGGTAATTTATAAAGTAATACGCAATGACTTTGTATTTTACCTCGACCAACTCTACCACGAAGTTGATGTAACTGAGACAAACCCATTCGCTCAGCGTTTTCAATAATCATTAGACTAGCATTTGGAACGTCAACTCCAACTTCGATTACAGTAGTTGCTACTAAAAGTTGAATATGTCCTTTTTTGAAATCTTTCATAGTACGCTCTTTTTCTGCGGGTTTCATACGACCATGCACAATGCCTATACGTAATTTTGGCAACATTTCAGTTAACATTAAATGACTTGCTTCAGCGGCTTGACAGTTGAGTGCATTGGACTCTTCTATAAGGGGGCAGACCCAGTAAGCTTGCTGTCCTCCTGAGCAAGAAGATTCAACTCGTTGTATGACTTCATCACGCCTTGTTTCTGGAACAGCAACAGTAGAGATTGGCTGACGATTTGGAGGTAATTCATCTATAATCGAAGTGTCAAGATCAGCATAAGCTGCCATTGCCAGTGTGCGTGGAATAGGTGTTGCAGTCATTACTAGTTGATGAGGTCTTTTTTTCTTGGAAATTCCTTTATTTCTAAAAGCCATCCTTTGATGAACTCCAAAACGATGTTGTTCATCTATAACCACTAACCCAAGGCTTTTAAAATTGATACCCTCTTGAAACAAAGCATGTGTTCCAATAATTAATTTTGCATTGCCGCTTGATATCAACTCAAGAGACTCTCGTCTCGACGCTACTCGCTGACTTCCACTTAACCATGCAGCTTTTATTCCCAAGGGTTGAAACCATTCTGAAAAGCTACGCCAATGCTGTTCTGCAAGGATTTCAGTTGGCGCCATAATTGCTGCTTGGGCTCCGTTTACGATTGCTTTTAGACAAGCTATTCCAGCAACAATTGTTTTACCAGAGCCAACATCACCCTGTAAAAGTCTCATCATTGGCTGAGGCTTCTCGAGATCTGACAATATATTTTCAGTTACACTTTTTTGACTGTTTGTTAATTTAAATGGAAGTTCGTTAATAAAATTTTCAACTTTTTTGCCACCATCGCTTAAAGCAATAGCTTTTTCAGCTGCAGTGAGGCTTCGAATGTTTTTTAAGCTAAGGTAATGTGCCAGTAATTCTTCAAATACCAGTCGTTGCTGAAATGGATGAGTGCCGGAGATTATTTCGTTCAAATTAGTTTCAGGAGGAGGCCGATGTAAAAAATTAATTGCACTCTCAAGCGAAATAAAATCAAATTTTTTGGTAATTTCTTTTGGTAATAATTCTTTAGGAGGAGCTTCACGCATGCTCTGCAGAGCTTGATCAGTTAAATTTCTTAAGCGACCCTGCTGGATACCCTTAGTTGCTGGATAAATTGGTGTAAGTGATTCATTTGTCGTAGTGATTTGTTTCTTGCCTGTAATACGATATTCAGGATGAATCATTTCTAAACCTAATCTACCCTTACGAACTTCTCCAAAGCAATTGATGTATAAATCTGGTTTAAATTGTAGTTTTTGTTGTTTTGAAAAATGAAAAAAACGCAATGTTAATTCACCAGTATTGTCCTTTATATGAACCAATAAATTTCGTCGGCCACGAAATGTAGTTTCAACAAGTAAGATTTTTCCAGAAACCAAACTTCGAGTACCTGTTTTTAGGCAACCAATTTTTAGAATTTTTGTTCTATCTTCATAACGAAGAGGTAAGAAAAAAAGTAAATCATCAACTCTATAAAGATTTAATTTTTCTAGTTTTTTTAAGAGCGCCGGTCCGACACCTTTCAGAAAATTTAATGATAATTTAGATTGCAAGGACTGCGTCTGCCTCAATATCTACGTCTTTTGGAAGAGATGAAACACCAACAGCGGCACGCGCAGGAAAGGGCATCTCAAAAAATTCTTCCATAATGGAATTTACTTTTGAGAAATTTTTAAGATCTGTTAAAAAAACAGTAATTTTTACTGCATCATTTAGATTGCCACCAGCAGTTTCAGAAATAGCCTGAAGATTTTTAAAAACTTGTCTTGCACGTGTTTCGAAATCACCTTTTACTATTTTCATGGTAGATGGAACAAGTGGAATTTGTCCTGATATAAATACCATTCCATTAGCTTTAATTGCTTGAGAATATGTTCCAATAGCAGCAGGTGCATCCTTAGTGTGAATAGCTTTTTTATTCATAATCAGTTCCTCTTAATTATTATGTACAGTCCCGTGAAATACGAATAACATTACTCATTTTACGCACATTTCTCATAATATTAGCAAGATGTACTCTGTCTTTTACAAGTAGTAAGAAAGATATTACTGAACAGTCCTCATGGCGTCCTAGCACTTCTACTTGTTCAATATTTGAATCACAGTCACCAATAATTGCTGCAACTTCTGCGAGAACACCGGGTTTATTTTTTGTGTCAGTTTGTATTTGACATAGAAAACTTCGTTCAATACTTTTTTCCCAATTAACAGAAATCCATTTTTTAGGTTGTTTTCGAAATGTTGATAGATTTCCACATTGGTTACGATGAATAACAATACCCCGACCAGCAGTTAGGTATCCCATTACACTGTCTCCAGGAATTGGATAACAGCATTTACCATAACTAATTACCATTCCTTCAGTACCAGAAATGGTTATGCTTGAATTTATTTCGCCATTTTCACTATTTTTCCCAGTTAAAAAACGAGCTGTGATTGGTGCGAGTCTCTCACCTAAAGCAATTTGTTCATAAAGTTCAATTTTACTGTCTAGTCCAAGACTTTTTAAGGCTTCTGTAATGCGAACCTTACCTATTTTACGTAATGAAGATCCAATATCTTTTAATGACTGATCTAGCAAGCGTTTACCCAGACCAATAGATTCTGATGATCGAAGGTTCTTCATATAATATCGAATGGCCGTGCGGGCTTTTGCTGTATTGGCAAAGGTTAACCAGTTAGGGTTTGGCTTAGCTCCCCGAGCAGTGATAATTTCAATGGTTTGACTATTGTGTAATTTTGTACGCAATGGAACTAAGTTACGATTAATTTTTGCCGCTACACAATGATCACCAACATCTGTATGTACTGCATAAGCAAAATCCACTGTTGTCGATCCTTTAGGTAATGGCAAAATGTCACCTTTGGGAGTAAATACGTAAACTTTGTCTGGAAATAAGTCAACTTTTACGCTTTCAAAAAACTCTTCAGGTGTGCCTGATTGCTGAAGTTCATCAAGATTTGATAACCACTCTCTTGTCTGGCGTTGTGGCCCCGCGTCAGTTTTTTCATCTGCTTTATAAATCCAGTGAGATGCAACCCCAGATTCTGCTAATCTATCCATATCACGCGTTCTAATCTGCACTTCTAATGGCAGTCCCTTTGGACCAAATAATGTAGTGTGCAAAGATTGATAACCATTTATTCTTGGAATAGCGATATGATCTTTAAATCGCCCTGGCATTGGCTTATAGAGTCCATGCACTACTCCAAGGACTTGATAGCAAGAACTTACATCGTCACAAATTATACGAAAGCCATAGACATCAACAACATTGGTTAGTTGACGCTTCTTTGTTACCATTTTTTTATAGATACTATATAAGTGCTTTTGTCTTCCAACGACTTCGCCCTTAACGCCCTCATCAAGAAGTGCAATGTCAAATTCCTTAGAAATCTTTTTAACAATTTGTTTTTGACTGCCCTGACTTTTTTTAAGCGCGGCCTTAAGAACTCGATATCTAAAAGGATGTAAATGCTGGAAACCAAGATCTTCTAGTTGAACCTTAAGTCGATTTATTCCAAGACGATTTGCGATTGGTGCGTAAATATCAATCGTTTCTTTTGCAATACGTTTTTTCTTTTCGACAGGCATTGCATTAAGTGTCTGCATATTATGAAGTCGATCTGCAAGCTTGACTAAGATGACACGAATATCTTCAATCATAGCGAGCATCATTTTTCTAAAACTCTCAGATTGAGCTTCTATGCGACTACGAAATTGAATTTGATCAAGCTTACTAACTCCATCAACTAGCAAAGCAACTTCTTTACCAAATATATTTGAGATGTCATCGAGAGATGCAGAAGTATCTTCTATAGTATCATGCAAGATAGCAGCTATTATTGCTTGGAAGTCAAGGCGCATTTCAGCTAATTCCTGAGCAACTGCGATAGGGTGAGTTATATATGCCTCACCAGTTTTTCTTGACTGCCCAGCATGAGCTTTAGCACCAAACTCATAAGCTGAAGTTATAGCTTTAAGTTGCTCTTCTGGTAAATATGATTGAAGCGTTTCAACAAGTCGCCGGACACCATGATCACGCCTATTTGCGCCCGGTAACTTTGATAGAATTGCAGCAGTATAATCCATACTCCAATCATACCTGTGGAGCATTAATTATGTTGCTCTCATATTGGCGGAAACAATTTATAAACATTTAGAGGTTATTTAATCACCTAAAGAATTATTTCAATGGTTGGTTATCGTTAGATAGCTCTGCTTGAAGAATATCCTCTGTTTCTGGTTCCTCGGTCTCTTCAAGAATGGAGGAATTAATTAATCCATCAGAGATTTCACGAAGAGCTAATACTGTGGGTTTGTCATTTTTGAGTTCAACC
>CERI01020716.1_pt1 | contig 19235 bp, 16 predicted proteins | sample 350261 | NCBI WGS metagenome assembly CERI01 (sample SAMEA2620979, study PRJEB7988) | marine metagenome | isolation source: saline water (ENVO:00002010), including
ACAAGGTTAAAAGCCTTGCGCTCTACCGACTGAGCTATGAGAGCACATATATATATATAATATATTCTTTATATATTTTTATATATTTTTAATCTTTATATAATGCATAATTGCTATCATAATATGGTAATACTATATAACCATTTTTAGAATTATTTTTTTTTCCATTTTTTAAATTACAATAAAATTTTTTGTAATAAAGCATATTTTTTGTTATCAAATTAAAAAGTAAATTAATAATTATAAATAATATAATTATAGATATTATTTTATAATATATACTTACTTTATTTGATATCAAAATATTAAGAGAATATAAAATTATAAATAAAAATATTAAAAAGATAGTTATTAAATGTATATAAATATCTGAACCATTTATCATTTTATCTAAATCTATAATAAGTTGAGATTTAAATGTCAGAATTAGAATTAATAATTATACTTGATTTAGATGGTACAATTATTGGTAATTGCTGTTTTCAAGCGGACTTGTATAATTTACAATTAATACAAAAAAATAACAAAATAAAATTAATTAATAATTATCATTTGCAAAAATCTTATGGTATTAATTCTAAATTAATTAGACCTAATTTTTTATATTTTTATAAAAAAATAAAACATTTATATCCAAAATCTCTTATATATATATATACTGCATCTGAAAAAAAATGGGCATATAAAGAAATAGAATATATTGAAAAAAATTTACAAATTAAATTTAATAGACCAATATTTACAAGAGATGATTGTGTTTTAAATAGTAATAATGAATATAAAAAATTAGTTAAAAAAATATTACCAAAAATTATAAAAAACTTACAAAATAAAAATAATATAGAAGATAAATTATTAATTATTGATAATAATAATACATTTATTGATTATTTAAATAATTTTATACTATGTAAAACATATGATTATACTTATTTCCTTGATTTATGGAAAAATATAAATTATGATTATTATATTAATAATAATTTAAAAAATTATGTTAATAAATTAATTCAAAATAAAAAAATTAATAAATATATGTATCATGATGATATTTCAAATATTAAAAAAGAATTAATACATAAATGGAATTATAAAAAATATAAAAAAATAAATAAGCATAATAATTATCAATTAAATGACATATTTTTCGAAAAAATAACAAATGAAATTATTAATAATAAATTTAAAAAATTTAATAATGATACTATTACTTATTTGAGAAAAATACTAAAATAAATTGTTTTACACCTTTTTACATTTCAAACGCCGATTTTTATATAGTTCTATCCATATAAAAATCATTTATAATTCTTCTTTATTTTTCGTGTTTTATTTTTTGGAATATATTTTTCTGGTATTTCATAAGACCCCTTAAATATATTTTCGTATTTTTCTTTTGGTATTTCACTTATTACTTTTTGGATATTGTCTTTTAGGTTCTCATACTTTAAACCCTTCTAATTTTTGTAATCGTGATTTTTAGCATACTAAAATAATTTTCTATGGAATTGGTAAAATGTTGATAAGGAACAGCATAAAGTAAATTATTATGTTTATTCACTAATGCTTTTATTCTTTCGTTTCTATGATCGGAAGCATTATCCAAAATAATTAATTTACAGAAATAGCAAATACACCAGTATATTTTTTGAATACTTCTTGGGATTGTGTTTTTATTACACAACGCTTACCTTTATTACTATAACAACGATTTCTTTTTTGTAATGATTTTATACTTGTTTCGTCAATACAAATAATATCTTATATTTTGTATTTTTTAACTTCGTCATAAAACTCTTTTATTTTGGAATTAATATTTATATCTTTCCCAAATCGTTTTATAGGTTCTTGTCTAATTCTTATAAGTTTCAAAGTAATATTATTATCATTAATAACTCTAAAAAATCTGTGTTGTTGATAAATTAGCACCTTTGTATTTGTCTTTAAGTTTTTGGTTTAATTCGTGTAATGTAATTGTTTTATTTTTATTTATTTCATCTACTAAAAACTTTACATATTCTTTTTTAACTTTATAAGCAACTGGTTTTCTGTAATGAATATTTACATTCCCTTCATTTTTATATCTTTCTATCCATCTCATTAAACTTCTTGGGGTGCATTTGAATATTTTACAAACTTCTTCTTGTGTTTTATTTTCAACTAAATAATATTGAATAGCTGTTAATTTATAGTCATTACTTTTATGTGTAGGCATATATATTATTAAATTATTTTTCTATAAAACTGATTAAATAAAAAAATGATATACTTAAATATATAAGTATTATAATACTCTTTCGCCAACCGATATAGCATATATTCTTTGCGAACTTGGTAAAATGATTCGCGAAAAAAAAGAAAAGGCAGCTCAAGAGAACAAGAAGGATTAATTTCTTCTAACTCGTGTGGAAGTTTGTTCTGTGGAAGGTGTAGAATCCACACATAACACTAAAACAAAAAAAAGGTTACAACTTTGTTTTTTTAAATCAATATTAATATATAAAAAAAACAAAGATATTATTTATAATGACAACATATAAAACTTGTATTTTTACAAATGATACTTGTATTTTTACAAATGATAATAATATTAGAATTAGATTAATTGATCACCCTACAACAAGTACTTTCATATCTCGTCACAATAACGAATCTATATTTAGAAAAATTACAACATATCTTATAAATAACAAATTTATTCATGGAAATATTATTGATTCTGGTGCGTGGATTGGAGATAATAGTATTCCGTGGGCAATGAATTGTTCACCTAATATTATATATGCAATTGATCCTTCGCCAAACAATATTAATTTTATAAAAGAAATGATAAAAGCAAATAATATTCAAAATCTCAAAACCATAGAAAAAGCTCTTAATAATAAAAACGAAATACTTGGTACAAATGATAATATAGACCATTGTAGTTTTAAAAATGGAGGAAGAACAAAAATAGAGTCAATTAGTTTAGATTATTTATATCAAGAAAAAGAAATAGATAATATATCGTATATACACTTGGATGTAGAAGGATTAGAATTTAATGTAATTAAAGGTTCAGAAAAAATAATTGAGAAGTTTAAACCAATTATAGCATTTGAACAACATACAGAAATTGATAATTATATTGAGTTATCACAATATTTAAAAAAATATGAATATGATATTTATTTAATTGATGAAATATCTGGATGTAGAAAAGATTGTCGTAATTTTCTTGCATTTCCTAAAAATATCAAAATTGATATTGAAAAGATAAATAATCATATTAATAAAAAAGTATTATCAAAAATTATTTAGATATTTATTTTTTAATCATCATAAATATGCCCATAGTCGTCATTATCTAAATCATCAAAATTTTGTTCATCATTATTACCATTCATAACATATTCATTTTCACCATCATATTCATTTTGTTCTTCATTTAAATCAATATTAGCATCGTCTATTGCATTTTCTATTTTAATCCCTATTTTTGATAATTCATTGAAAACCTTTCTTTGTTCTTCGTTTAATTTATCATATAATTCTAATCTTTTATTTTTAAACTCTTCTCTCATTTTATTAATAAAATCTTGATTTTCTTCAAAAGTAGGCATGATAGATTGTTGTAAAGATTTACTTATTTTATCATGTATTTGTTTTGCTATTTTTTTATACTTAAGAGAATCATCTATATCTTCATTAAAAGTTAATTGAAGTTTATCACCTAATACCTGTTCGGTATTAAATGGTAATGATAATATTTTAACGGATATATAACATTTTGCACGAATTATATCAGTTAAATTATCTATATCATAAATTTCATCTAATTCTTTATATTTAGTAATCATATAATTGCAATATTCAATAGATTTATATAAAATATTATCTTTTTCTTCTTCATGATAATAATTTTTTGATAATATTTTAATAACAATATTATTAATTTGTTTAAAATTTATTTTTGTTATATTTTCTGTTAAGTATTTTGTTAGATTTGATTTATTATTTCCAATTGTTTCTAAATAATTTTTTAAATTAATTTTAATCATTTTAATATATTCACCACTTCCATTTGATATTATGTTTTCATATTTTTCAGTTATAAACAAATTTCCATTTTTTTGTTTTTTTAACCAATCGTCGTAATTATTTTGTTCAATTTTTTCATATATATTATGTTTTAAATTGTGTAAATCCAATTCAATATCATCTATTTGTTCATCAATTGATTCCATTTTTTTTACAGGTAAATAATAATAATTTTTTTTTATTGTTTGCTTATTTTTTGAAAAATATGTTTTTGCAGCAATTAAATCCTTTCTTTTATCTTTTAAATCATTATAACTAATAAAATCTTTATTTAATTGTTGTAAACAACAACCCAATAAATATTTATGTATTCTATTATAATTTATACCAGGCATATAGATAAGTGCTTTTACATAGTTTTCCAACATTTTGTTTTTCATTTCATATGTTTTTGTTGTTTTAAATTTATTTAAATTATCAACTAGTTCTAATTGATATTTTTTACCTTTATTTTTATTAATTGTATTTAATTTTGCATTTTCACTTTCTTTAATTAAATTTTTTAAAATATCATTATATTTATTATCTATTAAATCAGTTATTATTTTAATTATTTTTAAATCAATATTATATATTTCATATTCTTCATTATCTTCAAAAACACTATTTATAATATCACATAAATATATTGTTACCCCGACTTTTTTGCTTTTATTTATAGGAAATCCAAAATCATCCCATAAATGAATATAATTATAATTATAATTATGTATATGAATATTGTTAATTATATCACTTTGTATTTCTAAAATCCATATTGCAATTGAATTCATGAATACATTTATAACTGTATTTAAATAATTTAAATTAATATTTAGAATTATATCTAATATTTTATCAGTTAATACAAAATCACTTGATATTATTTGTTTAATTACTTCTGAATTTTTTATTATTTTTGTATAATTTATTTTACTTATATCTTCAATTATTTTATCAGTTATTGTATCATCAACTTCATTTATTTTTGTCTTTATTTCATGATATTTTGTTGGTAGATAACTAAAATCACTATATAATTTATTTATAATACTTTCATAATTTAATGTTAATTTTGAACTTTCTTCAACTTTACTTAATAAAGGTAATACGAATTTAATACATTCTTTAAAACCTGATGCATATATGTATTTATCTATTTCTATATATTTATCAAAAATATTTTGATTATATTCATAAAAATTTAATTCTAAATCTTTTATATTATCAATATCATCTTTATTATCATGGTCATAATAATCTTCATTTACATTTTTAACATAATTATAATCTTTAATATTATTACCTACTTTGATTTCAGTTAATTCTTTTGAAATATTAATAAATTTTAATACATTACCATAGTACATTGGGTTATCAATATTGATTTTGTCGAATTTATTTTTTTCAATATTAAATAGTTCTTCTATTTTATCCAAATCATTATTGCTATAATTTTTTATATTCTCTATTGCATTTGTAATTCTTTGTGATTCTACTATATTTCTTAAATTTTCTATAATAATATCAATATCTACATCTTTATTATGAATAGCATTTATAATATCATAAATATTATTATATAATAATTCAGGTTCATCTAAACTTACTTTATAATCTTCCAATTTAGAAATAATTGAAAAATGTTCATTATTCATATCATCATTAAATTTTAACAACTTAAATATATTTATTAATTTATTATAAAAATTTGTTTTATTATTCACAAAATCAATACTTTTTATTCTTACAGTTTTAAATTTATAATCGTCTTTTTTTATATTAGTTACCTTATCTAAAAATTTTTTTACTAACTCACCGTCTTTTATATCTATATTATCATATTTATAATCATATTTATTTAAAATATTTGTTAGCGATTCGTAATCTATTATTTCATTATTATTTATAGTTTCTATATCTAAATCATCTAATATTTCTTCAATAGTTGGTTTACATTTTTTAAAATCTGTTAAAATATCTGTTGTAGTTTCTACCTTTTTAAATATTTTTCTATTATTTAAATGTCCTAATATTTTATCACTTAAAGTATCGCCATTCATTGATTTTGGTGTTTCATAATATATATCGTTAATTGGTATATTTGTATTATTATAAGGATTTAAAATATAATCCGCTGTATCATTATTAATTCTTATTTTTGTTTTATAATATGGTTTAAATCGTACATTTTTAGATTGTTCTAAATATTCTATTGCAAAAAATAGTTTATTCTTTTCTTCTTCCGCTAATTTAATATCGGTAATTTTATTTATTTTTTTAAAACTATTTATAAATTCTAATAATCCAACATGACCCAATTCTTCATCCTCATAATAAGTTTTTTTTATTGCTTGTGATATTAATACATAGTTTGTTGTATCTATTTCTTTTTTATCTGTAAGGTTATAAAACAGATCTAAAAATTTATTTGATTTATTTGCATTTTTAAAAATTTCATATAATTCACTATATATTTCTTTAGATGTCAATGATATAAAATCTGGATTAATTTCAATTAATTCATCAAATGTTAATAATTCATAATATTCAATATCTGGCAATTCTTCATCTAGATATATTACTTCTTCTTTATCTATTTGTTCGATTTCTTCCATATCTTAATTAAATAAATGAAAAAAAATAAGATTAAATATTGTTTAACTAAATTTACTTTTTCTCTACAAAAATATTCCATTCAGTTTTAATATCTTGTAATTTATCTATGATTAATAAACAATTTGTTTGTAAAAAATCTCTATAAATACTTTCATCAGTTTGATTTTCTAATGTAATTTGAATTTCAAGTAAATTTTTTAAAGGATGTGGACAAATATATCCACAATATTTACAACTAATATTTTCCATTATTGTATCATTATTTCTTACATATTTATCATGAATAAATGACTGAATTACATTACCTAATGTATCGTCTTCATTATCTATAATGAATTTATATGTATTTTCTAATACTTTTAATAATTTAACTTCTTCGGTTGATTTAATATTTGTTATTAAATTATTTATTTTATTGATTAAAATTTCAATTGCTTTATTTATTAAATATTTTGGCGTAATATATTTATTAATTGGTTCTATTTCAAATTGAAATGCAGACGGATCTCCGTACTTATTTACATAGTATTGTCTTTCTTTATCTAGAATAGACATTTCTTTTGTAATCTTACTCTTATCTACAATATATGAAAATGTAGATAAAGAAACTGGGTTAAATGATGCATTATATTTGCTATTTTTTTTAACAACACTTGCTTTGAAGTGTAAATATTCATTTTCTCTTAATCTTGTAATTAAAATATAATCATTTGATACCATATTTGGATAAAATATCTCTCTTAATTCTTTTTTATCAATTTCTTTATCATTTCTTTTAACAATTATATCTTCCGTTGTAACATTTTTAAATATATTAGTTGTATTATTTACATTTAATTCTAAAGTAATTGAATTATCTACATAATTATCTACTTCATCTTCTTTTAAACAAATCGGTATTAAACCAATACGATGTATTAAAAATTCATTATGTAATGGACCATTACTTGAAATAATTTCAATTGTTGGTTCATTTTCACCGATCATTCCAGGAATTTCAATTTCTGATAAAATAATTCTTCTAATAGAATTAACTATCGCCAAATCAATGTCATAAATTTCAAAAGTATATCTATTTGTAGGATTTTTAGGGTCAAATATATAGTTTTTAAACATTGTTATCTAATTTTATTTAATAATTTAAATAAATAAATCATTTTTTTATATAATATTATTATTTAAAAAATGATTTTTTATTAATAATATTATTATTAATATGAAAAATAATACTGAAATAGTTATTACAAAATTTAATACTAATGTTGATGTTACTAAAAAATATAATGTAACTCAATTAATTAATTTACTATCAAAAATATATGAAAATAATACTAAAAAAATTAAATTAACTCACGAAACGCCATTATTATTAAAAAAATTATATAAAAAAAAATGATATAATTAATTTAATAATTGAATTAAATGTTCTCATTCTTATTATCGTATTTTTTTGGAAATAAAAATAGCGCTCAGTATAAAACTATTAGTAGTTATGATGATTATTTTATTTATTCCAAAACCAATAATAATGCTGTCGCGTTAGAAACAACAAATAATATATTTTTAGATTTATTTACAAATATTATTAGAGATTACGATTATCAAGAATTGGATAATTTATTATACAAATGTATGCAAAAAGATCCATATAAAACAATCGCTATCATCTTTAATTCAAGAGATAGAATTGATGGAAAAAAAGAAAAAAAAATAAGTAATGATGCGTATTGTTGGTTAAAATTAAATCAATATGAAAAAACTTATGAATGTAATATTAAAAATTATATTAACAAATATGGTTCTTGGAAAGATGTATTATACTTTATGAGTAAAATTTTTAAAAATAGAACTTATAATGATTTATTTGAAAGTAAATTATTTGCAGAAAAATTAATTGAAGATAAAATTAATTTTGATAATAATGAATCGGTATCACTTTGTGCAAAATGGTGTCCAAGTGAAAAAAGTAAATATCAAAAAAAATATAATATCTATAATAAAATTATGTATAATATTTTAGATTTAACAGATGAAGCAGATATTAAAAATAAGAATGAATATTTTAGAAAAAAATATTTAACCCCTCTTAGAAATAAAATTGATATTGTTGAAACAAAAATGTGTAAAACAGATTGGAAAAATATAAATTATGAAAATGTTCCAAGTATTGCTAGTAAAAAATATAAAAATGCCTTTATGAAAAATGATGAAGAAAGATATATGCACTATTTAACTAATGTTTCTAAAGGAATACAAAAAATTAATGTAACTGGTATTTTACCTCACGAACTTGTTAATTATTATTTAGAAGATGAAAATAAAGAACTTGATTTAACTATTGAAAATCAATGGAAAACTATTTTAGATAATATGAAAAAAAGTGAATTATTTAATGAATTAATTGCCGTTGTTGATGTATCCGGTTCAATGTTTGGTGCATCTAATGGTAGTATTCCAGCACAAGTAGCTATTGCTCTAGGATTACTTATTTGTAATTGTTGTACCGGTTCATTTAAAAATACAGTTATTACATTTCATTCTACACCAAGTTTTCATAAAGTTACTGGTACCACACTAAAAGAACAAGTAGATTCTATTAGAAGTGCTCATTGGGGATATAATACAAACTTTGAAAAAATCGCAGATTTAATAATTGATTATGGTAAAAATAATAAACTAGAAAATAATGAGATGCCTAAAAAACTTGTTGTATTGTCGGATATGCAATTTGATGAAGCAATTAGAGAAGATTATGATAGTGATAAAACAGAATTAGAACTATTATATAATACATTTAGTAATAAATTTACAAAAAATAATTATGATGTTCCCAAAATGATTTATTGGAATTTAAATGCAGATAATAGTAAATCATTTCCTGTTAATGCTAAAGTTAAAAATACAGCAATTATTTCTGGATTTTCTGAACAATTACTTAAAATATTTATGACATATGACGAATTTTCTCCTGAAATTATTTTAGATAGTATTTTAGAAAAATATATTAAAGAAGTTTATGTTCATCCTGATGAAATTTAAATAATATATAAAAAATATAATATTATAATAATATATCATTATGGTAATCAATCATAAATATATTGTTGAACTTATAAATATAGTATCATTAATAAATAAATATATTACGCCTGGAGTACAAAGATTACTTGATAAAAATTATATTAATAATATGGCTGAAGATGAAATTTATGAATATAATAGAACAGGTTTTTTTTCTATATTACAAAGTTTTACTATTGCTTATGTTGAAAATGAAAAAAAAACTTATTTATTAGATGGACAACATAGATTAGTTATGTACTCTATTTTACAAGATAAAAATTATAATATTAATAATGTTATTGTACCATTAGTTACATATAATGTTGATAATTATGATGATGTAGAATATTTTTTCAATAGAATTAATAAACATTCTCCTATAAAACCAATTGGTAACATTATTCAATATGATAGAGATTTAGCAAAATTAATTCTTGATGAATTCACTACATTATATATTAGAGATGGTGAAGGTAATAGAAATTGTCCACATATATCATATGTTCAACTTATGAATAATATTAAATATAGAAAATTTGAAGAAAAATTAGAATTCACTAATAAATCTATTATAGATATATTTAATGTAATTATCGATATCAATAATTATTTACATACAAGTTCTCGTTTTATACACAATTATGATGACAAAAAAAAATATGATAAATGTATCAATAAAATTAATAATATGGTAGATAAAAAAATTTGCTATCTTGGTATTTTTGAACATTTTGAATGGTTAGATTTGACATTGTATTCTCTTATTGAAAATAAAGAAATTGATAATATCGCTTCAGAATTTTTAAGTAATCTTGATAAAAAAAAAAAAGAAAAGAATAAAAGAGATAATATTCCACAAGAGTTAAGAGAACGAATATGGAAAAAAGAACCTAAAAATTTTTGCAACGAAGGTATGTTAGTTAATGGTTTTTGTTATTCGTGTAACAATGAATTAAATATTAAAGATATGCAATGTGGTCATATTATCGCTCATGCATTTGGAGGTAAAGTATCTTTAGATAATTTAATGCCAATATGTAGTAATTGTAATAAAAAAATGGGAACAATGAATCTTGAAGAATACAAAAAATTAGTAAATCATTAAATTGTTAAATATTCTTTATTATCTGTTTACCATTCAAATTTTCATATGTCACATGTGTTTTATTATTATTAAGATATTTATATTCATCCCGACGAGTTATAATAATTTCATCTATTAAATAAATATTTTATAATTTTTTTTATTTTAGTATATATTTTATTTTCTTTAATATGACTTATATCATTATCATTTTGAATCATTCCATCATTTGGAATCATTACATCATTTATATTTTTTATTTTTGTATTTAACAAATAGTTATTTTTTTCAAATTCATATTTTTTCAATTTATCTTTTATATAACAATCGTTTTCTATTTTATTCATACTAATTTCTGTTTTTTTTCTTATTTTTTCCATATCAATAGCATGGTCGTGATTTATCTTTATTCTACCTAATTCTAATTTTTTTTCATTTTTTTTAGTTTTTAAATATTCTGATAAATATTTTGATAAATCTTTAGCATTATAATTTTTATCTGCAATTGAATATGCTTCCAAATACTCATTTAATCCATTTTTGTATTTTCCTTTCAATTTATCAAATTCTTCTTTAGAAAAATTATTATTATTATTTTTTATTTTAATGCTCACATCTTGAAGTATTTTTTGTAATTTTATTTTAGCAGTTATTAATTTTTCTACTGCTCTTGAAATATTTTCAATAATTTCTTCAAATTTTAAATTTTTAATCCATGCACTTAATAATGTTATTTGACATGTTATTAATATCGGTATCAATAGGACAATATTTTTTGCAACACCACTAACTAGTTCTGACGAATTTACAATATTAAACTGTTTATATAAAACCTCTATAAATGTTAAAAGTACTGTAAATATCAAAAGTCTAAAATTAAGTATTCTAAAATGCTGTTTATAATGTAATAATTTAAATTCTAATAACATTTGAATATCGTTAAGATGTTCCACTTTATATTCAACATCCTCTAACAACACTTGAACATTATTACAATCTTCTAATTTTTTATCTTGTGATTTTTTTGTTTGAGTTAGTATATATAAGTCTCTATTTATACTAGGTAACATATTTGTTTCTTGTGAAACTTCTGAAGCATTATCAATATCATCATAATTTGATTCTAAATCTATATTATCTTCGATATGTATTATTATGTTTTCTTTTAATTTTGACATTATCTATAATATATAAAAAAAATGATATTTATTATTAATATAGAAATAAAATGAATACTGAATTATTTATACCTATTAAATTTGTTTCAAATATTAATTTAAGACCTTTTGAAATTAATGAGAAAATAGAAGATGTTTTTTTGAAAAAAATTAAAGAAAAATATGAGGGTTTATGTACTAAACACGGTTATATTAAAAAAAATAGTATTAAAATTATAAAAAGATCGATTGGAAGTATTCTTCAAGAACATTTTAATTCTACAATTAATTATAATTTTCAATGTATTGCAGAAATTTTTAATCCCACAAAAGGTTCTATAATTAAAGCAATTGTTCAAAATAAAAATGAAATGGGAATTCTTGCAAAAAGTTTTTATGATAATGAAGCAATTTTAGAAGTTATTATACCAAAAATTTCAGCAGGAATTAAATCAGATATTGATTTAACAGAATTAAACATTGGAGACGAAGTATTTGTTGAAATTTATGGTAAAAAGTTTATTTTATACGATAAATTTATTTCAATTATTGGAAAGGCAATTGATAAAGATAATCTTAATATTAATAACGAAACAGGTTTAATAGAAGATGAAGAAGAAGATGATGATAGAGAAGATAAATTAGACGAAGATTTTGATCTAATAAATAATCCTCTTTTAGACGAAAATAAAGACGAAAATGATGAAGATGAAGATGATGATGAAGATGATGAAGATGATGAAGATGATGATGAAGAAGAAATAGAAGAAGATGATGACATTATAGATGATGAATATGAAGATATTGAAGAAACATTATTTGATGATTAAATTGATATAAAATTATTTTAATATAATTAATAATGAGTAAAAAAAATAATGAAAATAACAAAATAAATTTATGCAAAAAAATACAAAATGATATTACCTTATTATCACAAAACGAATTAAATGAAATTTTTAAAATTTTATTTAATAATGATAGTAAATATACACAAAATAATAACGGTATTTTTGTAAATTTAAATTGGTTAGAATATGATATAATTCTTCAAATAAATAATTATATTGATTTTTGTATTAAATCACACAAAGAAATAAAAAAACATGAAATTATGAAAAATATGTATAATGAAAATTTAAATAAAAAAAAAACGGAAGTTGATGATATAATAGGTAATGATGATTCTAAAGAAGTAGTTCCTGAAAATAATGTAAAAGTTCAAAAATTTTCTTCTAGTATGAAATTTTATCTTTTTAAAAAAAAATTCCAAAAAAAAATTCCACCAACTTTCAATTATACTAATGTATTATCACATGAAAATTTTTTATTAAAAAAAAATGATATATGACTTTTAATTATTTATAATTAAAATGTATGATTTATTATTAAAAAATATTGACAATACAGAAAACAATAGTGTTGAATGGAAATATGATAATTATGAAAATATATATATTAATCATTGTCAATATTATTTAAATCAAGAAACACCTCAAAAAACAGAAATAGTTCAAAAAACAGAAACACATCAAAAAACAGAAACACCTCAAAAAACAGAAACACCTCAAAAAACAGAAACACTTCGAAAAACAGAAACACTTCAAAAAACACAAACACTTCAAAAAACACAAACAACAAAAAAACAAGATACAAAAATCCATCCAATAGAATTTATTTTAAATAAATGTAATATGTTGAATATAGATATTACAAAACAAATTATTAAAGACAAATTTAAGTTATTTATAAGTGAACAAAAAACAACAAAAATTTTTGGTCAAAAAAAAACAAGTGAAATGCTTAATGGTATTTTGAATAATAAATGGAATATATCTTTAGTAACATTATTATCATTTATATTTGATACAAAATTTATTTATCTAAAAAAAGAAGTTTTATTTAATAAAAGTTTAGAAAATTATGCTATTATTAATCTATAATAGGTTTATAATAAGGATATAAATATAATCTATTTAATTTTAACATATTTTCAGCAATCATTTTACATTTTTTTTCCTTTGTTATTTTTTTCTTAGCATTTAAAATTTCTATATTATATTGTTCTAATATAATATTTTGTTCTGGTGTTAATAATGATTCACACACAATACCTGTTTTTTTACCGTGTGATTTACCTGTAGATAATATCTTGAAAGTATTAGAATAATTTGATTTATTTTTTTTTGGTAAAATTAAACCAATACTAATTTTCTCTTTTTGCATATCAGGTATTTCAATTTTTTTTCTTTTTTGAATTATATATAAATAGTCTTTATCTAAATTTGATAAAGATTTGAAATTATTTGTTTCATAATTATATAAATTTATATCTAAATCACCACTAAAAATATTAAAGAATCCTATATATTTTGTATCATCCGAATATTTTTTATTGAATTCATTTTTATGTATTAATGCACCTTCTTCAAAAAAACATTGCGAAATATATTTATCAGTATTATTCAATTTATTATATGGTGTTTTTATTATATATTTAACAAAATTTTCATATAAATCCGAATCGAATGACAAATAAATCATAACAATATTCATATGTTTTTCTGTATCTTCAAATTTTAAAGTTAAATCCTTTGGAATTAATTGAATATCTGTTTTAATTTCTGATTTAATAACTAATTCTTTATTCTTTACTATATTTAGTTTACTTTCTTTATTTATTTGTTTATCTATTATATGAATACCATTATTATGTATTAGTAATATATAATCATCAAATAAATTATTTGGAAATACTGATTCTGCAATTGATTGATATATTATATTTTCATCAATATCCGATTCTTTTATTATTTCTTCAAATGATAAATATCTTTCATTATTATTTAACTTATTTATTATTATATTTTTAATTAATTTTTTTACATTTAATATCAAATGATTATATGTTTCTTTTCTAAAACCAGTTTTTCTTATATTTTCTATTTTTATATCACATATGGGTTTTAAATCTTCATTATCGCCATAATTATAATTTATCTTTTTATTTTGAGATGTTATCATTTCTAATTTAAAATTAAATATTTTTTTATCAAAATAATTTATATTTTTCATTAAATAACAATCAATTGAATTATCTCTAATTATTTTATCAATTATATCGGTTTGGTATAATTTTTTAGAAGATATTCTATAAGCATGTATATCTGGTGTTTCAATTTCATAATTAATAAAACTAGCATGCATGAATACAGTCATATTTCTTAATTCAACCGCTAAATCATTATGTCTACAATTTCTAATACCTCTACCTATTATTTGTTTTGCCTTATTAAAATGATACCACGGTTCTACAATATGTAGTTCTCTTGTATTATAAAAACTCAAACCTTCACTTGCAACAGGTGTCATTAAAATAACTTTTAATAACTCGCCGTTTATATTTTTAGGATTATTGATAATAGGTAGTAATTTATCTATTGATGAATGTCCCATTACATTATTTAATTCAGAGTGAGATGTCATTATACAATATTTAGGAGGAGTTTTATAGTTATATCTTGGTGGATTGTCAATTATTTTTGGTTTATTTAGTATATTTTTTTCACCTTCTCTATTATATCCCATATGTTCTAAAATTAATGCAAGTGGTAATATTCCTCCTTCAACAAATCTTGAATATATTATAACAATACCTGAAGAATTTTTTAATATTTCGGCTATCTTTAAAAATTTTCCAGAATACATACCTAAATTTTCTTTTGTTGGAAATAATGCATTATCGTATTTTTTATTATAAGTTAGTTTTAATGAACCAGTATCATCAAGTCTATTAAAAAAAGTTGCAAAACCAGATGACCCTGTTTTATTTTCATAAACTATATTCATTGGTTGTAAAGTTGATAATACATTATTCTCGTTTAATTCTTTTTTAGTTTCAATCATCTCGGTCTGTTTTTTACTTAGATTTGATAATATAATTTCATCATTTATTTTATTTATCCAATTCTCATCCGTTTTAGGTATTACATTGTTATTTGGATCATTTTTAATAACTTTATTCATAACTTCAAATCCGCTATATGATGGTTTTAATTTTACAGCAAATGTAAAAGGATTAACACCTCTTAAATAAGATATGTAGTTATTTGATAATGTTTTTAATATATTTTTATATTTATCTATAATACCCCCTTCTTTGTCAAACATATCTTGAAAAGGTGGTTTTATATGTTGTAAAATCTCTTGTCTTTTATCATTTATTAAGAATAAATACAATAAATCTAAAATATCAGTTGGTTCATTATACATTGGTGTTGCTGTTAATAATATTAATTTATTGTTAATTCCTGTTGATATTGAATTAATAATAGCACTATATATTCGTTTTTCTTCTAATTTTGCACTATTTCTGATATTATGCGCTTCATCAATTATAATTATTTTATCTTTTAAAATTTTATTTTCATATTCATTTTCTATCATTTTTGCAAATTCATCATATGTAAACAAACGATATCTCGAATTTATAAATTTTTTTATTTTAAATTGTGCTTTTTCTTTATCCTTTGATTTTAATATTTGTGTCATTTTTACATAAGTATCACCTGTACATTGATTAATTAAAGATTTATAATTATCAAAATTTGATAAACTAAATACTTGATCTCTAAAACTTCCTCTTAATGATGAAGGCATTATAACCCAAATTTTTGGTTCATCATATTGAGAATGTGTCAATAATAAATTTTCGGATAATGTTATTGCTGAACATGTTTTACCTACGCCAACACCATGATATAACATTAAACTTTTATATGGCGTTCTTGAAGAAATATAATGACTTATAAAATGCTGATAATATGTTTTTTCAAATTCGCTACATAAATTCTTTGTATTTATATCAAATTCCTTTGTATTATTTACTACCTTATTTTTTTTTATTTTATGTATTAAGAATTCATATAAACTATTTATTTTTTCTACAAATTTACTGTCATCCAAATCAGGATAATATATATTATCATTATCTATATTATCTTCTTCCAAAATAATGTCTTTTTTAATACTTTCTAATTTTATTTTTTCTTTATTTTTATATTTATACATCTCACACTGTTTTTTTATAATTTCATATGATTTATCTGTTCCTTTTAATTCTAAATTAGTTCTTGGATTTATTTTTTCATTTTCAAACCACTTTTCACACTCATCTTCTGTTAATTCTTTTTCAAGAATTGATTTTTTCTTTTCTTTAAATTTTTCACATTGTTTTTCAATTTCTTTATATAATACTTTATCTTTGTCTATTAATATATTTGTTCTTGGATTTCTTAATTTATTTTTTAACCAATTAGAACATTCGTTTTTTGTTAAGGATTCTTCATATATATCTTTCTTTTTTTTTTTCATTAATTTTTCTATTTTTTCATTTAACTTATCTGTTTCTTCGTCTGTAAGTATTTCATCTTTTAATATTTTTTTATATTCACTTATTTTATTATCAATTTCTTCTTTTGGTGGTGTTTTTGTTTTTTTTATTTCTTTTGGTGGTGTTTTAGGGTTTTTTAATGTTTTTAAATAATTTTTATATGTTATACCATTTTTATCAACACATGTCGCTTTTAACGGATTACATACCTTTCCTTTTTTTTCACATTCTTTTATTTTTTTTTCAGTACATTTATCATTTTCTTCTTTTGGTGGTGTTTTAGGTTTTTCTATTTCTTTTATAGTATTTTTAACAGATTTATCCGACATCTCTATCTATTTAATTATGTTTTCTTTTTTTTCTATTAATTTATTAACTAATTTAAATAATTCAATTCTTTCAATATTTATATTTTTAATATTTTTTAATACATTACTATATGTATACCAGTTTAATGCTCTTATTTCTCTTGATTGTTCTAAACATTTATTGTCAATTTGTAAATTAACTTCCTTATGTATCTTTCCAATATAATAAACATGTTTATATAATATATTATTTGTACCAAAAAATATTTCTTCAAAATCATTCAAATCATTTAATATATATATATCCTTCTTTAATATTCTTGTTTCTTCGCAAAATTCTCTTATTGCGCAATCTATATTGCTTTCTTTCAATTTTCTTCTACCTTTTGGAAACCCCCACTCTTGTTCATATTTAAAACATTTTTCTTTTTTTGTGAGATTATTAATTATATTAATATTGTATATATAATAATATTTGTTTTTTGATTCAATATATTCTTGTGTATGTTTTATATTATTATTTTGTTGAGACCATGCATAATTCCATATTTTATCAAAATCTCCTGATGATATTAGTTCCTTTTCATTTTCTGTCATATTATTAATTAATTCTTCTATATATTCTTCGTTATTTATTGAATATTTACCTCGTATAAATTCCATAAAAGATAAACTATCTTTTCTTTGTATCATTAAATATTCAATTTTATTATTATTTATTTTATAACATATTATTCCAAAACTCATTATTGGATGTATACAATCTTTATACAAATGACCATTAATACCACAATTTCTACATGTTTGGGGTCTTATATATCCGTGTTTTGAATCTTCATTCTTTTTCATTATTTAAATTTATATACATATATATATTTATTTTTTAAATCTTATACAAAATTATATCTTCATATATTTTAGATAAGGAATTTTATAATGCTTGAAGCAATTTTTGCGGCAAAAGTGTATGAAAACTTTAATAGAAAAGAAAGATTCGAAGATTCTACTTATGGTGGTAATAAAAAGAATGATACTTCAAAGGGTAACGATTTCAATTGGATTTTTCTAATTATATATCTTTTATTAATTGCATTACCCATGGGTATTACAGCTTGCTATTTTAGTTGGACGTCAAATACTTTAATTGAATGGGGTACAGGATTTAAAGTACTATTTGCTTTTTTTGCATTTTGTGGTCCTCTAAATTATTTATTAAGTCATTTAATACATAAATATGATTTATTAACATATATAGAAAAAGAAAAAACAGGAACTGTTTTTAATAATATACAATAATTTTTTTGCTTTTGATTAATTAATTAAAATCTACTGAAGGCTTCAATTCCGCCCATTGCCATTGGTTCTGGTTCTTGATTTAATGTAGGCGGTTGAGCTACAGGTCTAGCACTTGGTTGGACTACAGGTCTAGCACCAGGGGGGGGAGAAGGTCTAGCACTTGGTTGAACGACTGGTCTTGCGCTTGGTTGGGCTACAGGTCTAGCACTTGGTTGAGCGACAGGTCTTGCACCAGGGGGAGGAGGAGGTCTTGCACC
>CERI01016245.1_pt1 | contig 19201 bp, 15 predicted proteins | sample 350261 | NCBI WGS metagenome assembly CERI01 (sample SAMEA2620979, study PRJEB7988) | marine metagenome | isolation source: saline water (ENVO:00002010), including
CATTTTTAATAAACGAAACTCTACCTGTCACCCATTCAATTTTTTTTTTTGATAAAAAATTATAAAGATTTAGTAAAACATTTTCATCTACTAACAAATCATCACTATTAACCCAAATTATGAATTGACCGTTAGAATTATTAATTCCTTTATCTATCGCATCATACATTCCATCATCATTTTCAATAATAATTTTGTTTATTTGTTTTGAATATTTTTTTATTATTTTGTGAGTCGTGTCAGTTGAATTTCCATCAACTATAATGTATTCAAAATTTGAAAATTTTTGATTAAGTATACTTAATATTGTTTTCTCAATAAATTTCTCGCCATTATAAACTGGAGTAATTACAGAAAAGAAATTATCTTTCATTATTGTTTATTAAATCCTCATAATATTCATAAAACAACTTCAAACCTCTATCTAGAGTAATCTTTTTTTTCCACCCTAATTTATTTATTTTAAAAGAGTCAAGTTTTCTTTCACTTACACCATCTGGATATTTTTTATTAAATTTAATCTTACCTTTAAATTTTGATATAAACTTCAATTTATAAGCTAAATCTTTAATAGAAACACAATCACCACTTCCTATATTTAAGTAAGAATATGGTATTTTTTTTTTTATACAAAAATAAATAGCATCTGCTAAATCATCAACATTTAAAAATTCACGTTTTACTTTTCCAGAGCCCCAAACCTCGACTTCTTTTTTATTATTTTTTTTTGCTAAGTAAAATTTTTTTACAAGAGCTGGTAATACATGGCTTGATTTTAAATTAAAATTATCATTTTCACCATATAAATTTGTTGGTTGAAGAGATATATAATCTTTCTTAAACTTTTGTTTTAAATATTCACAATATTTAAGAGTTGAAATTTTTGCTAACGCATACCCTTCATTTGTTTGTTCTAATGCTGAATCTAAAAGTTGCTCTTCTTTAATTGGTTGTTTTGTATTTTTTGGATATATGCATGCTGATCCTAAATTTATAAATTTTTTCACACCATTATTTAATGATGAATGAATTAAATTCATTCCAATCATTGAGTTAATATAAATATAGTCGCTTTTATAATTAGAATTATCAAGAATACCTCCTACTCTACCAGCTGCATTAATAACAATTTCAGGTTTTTTTTTATTTATCCATCTCTTTACATCATTTTGATTTGTTAAATCTAATTCTTTTCTAGTACAGCTGATGATATTTAGTTTTTTTTTTTTAAACAATCTTAAAATTGCTGACCCAACCATTCCTTCTTGTCCTGCAATAAAAATTTTAGGTTTCACTTTGCTAAAGCATTTTTGTCGATTGCTTGACATAAATTAAATCTGATTTCATCATTCTCTCAATCAATTGATTTATTTTAGTTTTTGGTTTCCACTTTAATATTTTTTCAGCTTTTTTCGCATCTCCAATTAAATTATCAACATCTAGAGGTCTGAAATATTTTTTATCTATCTTGATAATTTTCATGCCCTTTTTTAAACTTGGTGTTTTTTTGGAATTAAAGTTTGTTATTGTGCCCACCTCATTCAATCCTTTTCCAGACCATTTCAGCTTAATTCCTAGATAAGAACAGCAACGTTCAACAAAAAATTTCACAGAATATTGCTTCCCAGTTGAAACTACAAAATCATCAGATTTTTTATGTTGTAATATTCTCCATTGCATTTCAGCATAATCTTCTGCATGACCCCAGTCTCTTAAAGAGTAAATATTACCTAGATATAAACATTTTTCTAATCCATGAGCTATTTTTGAAAGTGTCATTGTAATTTTTCTAGTTACAAAAGTTTCACCTCTTCTTTCAGATTCGTGGTTAAATAAAATACCGTTGCTTGCAAAAATATTGTGAGCCTCTCTATAATTTTTTGTTATCCAATAAGCATAAAGTTTTGAAACAGCATATGGAGAACGCGGATAAAATGCCGTATTTTCAGACTGTTTTTTGTTTTGAATTTTTCCAAATAGTTCTGACGATGATGCTTGGTAAAATTTAGTTTTTTTTAATTCTAATGATCTGATTGCTTCTAAAATTTTGAGTGTTCCAATAGCATTTACTTGTGAAGTGTATTCTGGCATCTCAAAACTTATTTGAACATGACTCTGGGCAGCTAAATTATAAACCTCATCAGGTCTAATTTTTCTAAATAAATTTAATATACAATTAGCATCCATTACATCCCCATAATGCATATAAAAATTGGTTTTCTGATGTGGATCTATGTAAATATGGTCGACTCTTTGAGTATTAAAAACAGAACTTCTTCTCTTTAAACCATGAACTATATAATTTTTTTTTAAAAGTAATTCAGCTAAGTATGAACCATCTTGACCTGTTACACCTGTAATAAAAGCAACTTTTTTTTTCATTATGATATTTTAAATATTTGTTTTGTGAAGTATATCTATATAAGTTCAATGAAAATATCAATTATAACTGTCTGTTTTAATAGTGAAGAAACTATTATTTCAACACTAAACTCTGTATTTTCTCAAAATTATCCTAACATAGAACATATAATAATTGATGGAGGATCATCTGATAGAACATTAGATATAATTAAACAATATCCTTTTAGAAATAAATGTGTCATTTCAGAAAATGACAAAGGAATTTATGATGCAATGAACAAGGGTATTAAAATGGCAAAAGGTGAGATCATCAGTATTTTAAATTCTGATGATATTTATCAATCACCAAATATAATTTCAAATGTAATTAATATTATAAAAAAAAATCCATCAAAAGATATATTTTTAGGTGATGTGGTATATTTTAAAGAAAATAATTTTAATAAAGTTACAAGATATTATCATGCAAAATCATTTGAAAGAAAATTACTTTTAAAAGGCTTAATGCCTCCTCATCCAGCCTCATTTATTAGAAAAAAAGTTTATAAAAAATATGGTCTTTATATATCAACATTGAGTATAGCTGCAGATTTTGAAATGTTTTTAAGACTTATTTATATGAATAAAGTTAGTTTTTTATCATTAGATAAAATAATAGTTAGAATGCGAGCAGGAGGTAAATCTGGAAAAAATTTAAAAACATATTTTACAACAACAAAAGAAATAGGTTTTGCTTTTCAATTCAATAAAATTAAGATCAGCTATGTGAAAATACTTTTAAGACTACCAGGTAAATTATCACAATTTTTTTTGATTAATGAAGGAATACTAAAACCTTCGTTTAAAAAATTTAAAAATTTAATAAAAATTAAAGTAGAGAATGAATTTAAAATTTTAAAAAAAATTGATAATATTTTAAATATAAAAAATTTTATTTTATCTGGAATGAACCTAGCTTTTTTAGGATATTATTGTAAAGGCGATGTCTATCCATTTAAAAATCTTATACACTGGCCTGATGGTTTATTTGTAAAAAAAGTTTCACAAAAATCATTTAAAATTCCAGGTAGAAAAATTTTAGAGGATCTTAAAATTAATAAAAAGATAAGAAGGATTATAGTTTTAGGAAATCTCTCAAAAAAAAGTTTAGTATATTTGAAAGGAAAATTTCAAAGAAAAGTTATTAATTATCAGGTACCTTATGGAAATATTCATAAAATAATTAGTAAAACTAATGTAAAATTAGAAGAAAGTGATTTAGTTTTCATTACACTTCCTACACCAAAACAAGAGCAACTAGCTTATCACTTGGCTAGAAAAAATAAAAATTTTAAAATAATATGTATTGGAGCATCAATAATGATAGCTTCTGGTGAAGAGAAAGTTGTACCTAGAATTTTAGAAAACTACGAATTTATATGGAGATTAAGAACAGACACAGGTAGGCGTATAATAAGACTTTTTGAGTCTTATTATAATTATATTAAAGGTAAATTATTTTCAGATAAATTACGCATTAAGGTAAAAATAATTGAATAAAAAAAAAATATATATTTGGACATGTGATTACTCAAACATGTCGGGTGAGGGAAATTTAGCTAGAATATTTGTAAAAAAACTCAACTATCAATATGAGCCAATAATAATTCAATCAAATAAATTTTTAAAAAAATATAAATTCCTAAATTATAAATATATATCTCCATTGATAGGTGTTATCTATGGCTGGTATCAATTTATACTAGGTAGAAAATTTTCTTATGTAAATTATTTGCCTTTGTGGAACTTTCTAATATTTTTGCTTTTACCACCAAATACAATCTTAGGTCCTATTACAGGTGGATCGAAATTTTCACAAAATAAAAAAAATTTTATAAGGAAAATTTTTTTTCCATTATTTTATAAAATGAGTGAATTAATTTTAAAGATAAGAAAAATTAAAGCAATATTTGCTACAGATTTATTAAAGGATCAATTAGATAAAGACTTTTGTAAAAAAAGTGATTTTAATTTTATTTTTAATGCATTAAAAAAAAATAAAAAAGATAAAAAAGATATAGATTTTTTGATTTATTATAGAAAACATAAAAATAAAGAAGACCATTTCCCATTAAAATTTATTAAAAATCTTTTAGACTTGAGATGTTCAGTTCATATAATTGGAAATTATCTTAAACTAAATGGTGTAAAAAATCATGGTTATGTAAATAGAGCTAAATTAAATTATTTACTTTCAAAAACAAAATTCACATTAGGATCAGGTGAGAGCCTATACACCTTTTTTAATATAGAATGTATAAATAATTTTGTTAAAATAATTTTAGACTCAAATTATAATTTTAAAATTAAATTTTTAAAAAAACATTTTTATGTATTAAATTTTAAAAAAATTTCATCTATTAGAAAAATTAAATTTTTTATCAGTGGTAATTATCGATACCGATAAAAAAAATAAAATATAATCAATTCCAAAGACTGCAAAACTATTTTCTGCGATTGATCTAATGATTAAAAAACCTATACAGAATAAAGAAAATTTTTTTAGAAAATTATTATCATTTTTTAATTCTAAATTAATAAATGTTTCTTTAAAACAAAGAAAAATTATAACAAATATAATAATGATAATAGATAAAAATGAAAACAACCCACCTACAAATAAAGCATACATATACAAGTTAGACATGTTTTCACCAATGAACACTCTATCAGATTGTGGGCCTCTACCAATTAACAAATTTTCATTCAAATTATTGAGAGCTTTTTTCCACAGAAAGATTCTACCTGTGCTATTAATATCAGAAGTCATTCTTCCGATACCAACATCATTAATATAATTTTTTAAAATGCCTTTATCTGTTAAAACTTTAGCTTTCCCATCTGAAGCACCATCTAAAATGTCCTTTACTTCTTGATTATTTAAGTCTGTAAAATACATCGTACTTTCCACACCTGTCGTCAAAAATTTTAATAATGTATCTCTCGCAATTTTATCATCTGTTGAGTTAATTAAATTTTCTAAATTATTTCTAATAAAATTATTTTCTATTACATGTAAGGGATCTTTTTTTATTTTTTCTAATTCGATTTTAGCTAATAATTTAAAATCAGCTGCTTGTTTTCTTTCAGATATAAGAATTTCCTTTACAAAAAACATTCTTATACTGGGATAAATATTACCTGCGTTAGTTTGAATATTAAGGTAATTATACTTAATTTTTCCACTAATTAATGGAAATGTTAAATGTAATAAAAAACCTAAGAAAAATACTATTAATAACTTATAAAACCTTTCAAGAAATTTTTCTTTATTAAAAGGCAGTAGATTAAATAAAAAATATATTAAAACAAACCAAATAACTATTCTACTTTGCAAATGGAAGGTGCAAAATAAAAAAAATATACTAGCTAAATAGATAAATATGTTAATTATTTTCTTATTAAATTTAATATGGACATATAAAAGGTGAAAAAATAAAAATGCAATAACCGTTAATCTTCCTAAACCACTTGATCTAGGTATATATGAACTCATTACCTGTCGACCTGGGTCTAATACACTATGACCATAAAAACTAAATGATATTATAGGTGATGTAAAAGTATTATATAGTAACATTCCTAAAAAAATAATTGCAAATCCAATAAATACAATTAAAGCAATATAAAAAAAATATTCTTGTAATCTACTGTCATTAATATCAGCAGATATAATTAATAATGGCAAAGAACATCCAGCGATAATCCAGTATATTGAATGATATGTATTTAGTTTTTCTGTAGTAAAAATAGGAAATAATTGTAATAAGTTATAGATAATAAAAAGCAAAAAAATTAAATTTTTTAAATTTAAAGTCAATTTAGACCTATTAATGGATAGATAAGTAATACAAATAATGAAAATTATAAACGGACTAATTCCTAAAAAATTTTTAATAAATTTAACCAAGTTAGTTGATGGCCAAAAAGGTGGGTTATTAATTGATAATATTAAATAAAAAAATAAAAAACAAAAAAAAATATTCTTTTTATTAAAAAAATTACTGTTAATCATTTTTTACACCTAATAAAATAAAATGCTTATTATTTAAGAATCTACTATTCATTTCTCTAATTTCTTCAATATCAGTAGTATGTGTTTTATTGATACTTAATTTTAATTTTTGAAAATAATTTAAGTTAGATATTCTTTCAAAATTTTTCTGGAATGATATAAGTAGAAAATTAGATTTAGAAAATAAAAATATCATTTTTTTTCTTAAAGATAACGGCATTTCTGAAAAAGACCAATTTGCTATTATTAGAATTTTCTTTTTTTTTTTTTTTAAATAATCAAATTTTTTTTTTAAAATTTTCAGTTCAGATATTAAACTTATATTATTACTTTTTTTAAAGTTACCTTTGATGCCTAGAGATTTTAAATAATAACTTTGCAACATATTAACTTCTGGTAAATCATATATTATAAAATCTATTTTTTTATTCAAAGTATGAATAATTGAAGCCATACATCCATAACCACCACCTATTTCGATTACAGTATCTACTTTATTTATTTTAGCATAATCAAAAATTTTTTTTAACAAATATACGTGCCTAATTCGATTACCACTTGTTTTTTTATACAAGAAAAAAGGTACAGGATTACCAATCCTATTTTCTTTAAGTAACTTGATCCATTTTTTTGATTTTGCTCCTAAAATATATTTTAAAAATTTCACATTATAAAATCTATTATGTACAAAAAACATTTTTTGTATGAAGCCTATTCTTAAAAAATTACTTAATTTTCCCTTTTTAATAATATCTAAAAGTGAATTACTAAAAATTTTATGTGTTAAAAGTTTTTCATTATTATGTTTTTCTTTATTAATCGCTATAATTTTTAATTTTTTGATTAATTTTTTTTGTCTTTTATTTAACTTTTCGCTAACTAAGTTATGAGGGAATGATAAAAACGTTAAAATAAATCTTAAAAAATTTGAAAATATTATCATAAAATTTCCTTTAAAAATTTCTTATTCTGAAATTTCGCACTATAGTATTCTATAAATTTTGAAGTATTTTTTTGTGCAATTTTTTTAAATTTTTTATTCTTTATGATTGATGATATCACTCTTATGAAGTTTTTATCAGTATCACAATTAAAAGGAGGAATAATTTTTTTATTAAATTCTATTCCTTCAATACCAATTTTTGATGAAACCACGATTGCACCATAACATAATGCTTCAATAATCTTTACTCTAGTTCCATAGCCCTCATTGGAAGGAATTGCTAAACAAACTGAATTTTTTAATAAACTAATATATTTTGATTTGGATACTAAGCCAAAAGTCTTAATCCATTTGTAATTATATGGTAATTTTTTTCCCCCAGTAATGACTAATTTTAAATTTGGATAATAACTTAATAAACTTGGCATAATTTTTTTAACCAATCGGTCAATAACGATTTTATTTGGTAAATACTCATATGAACCAGAATAAAAAATATATTTATATTTAAAATTTAATTTTTTTTTAAATTTTTTAAACAATATAATATTTGGATAAACATAAGTTTTAACGTTATATAATTTTTTTATTTTATTTTTTTCTATAGAAGATACGGAAGTTGCACAATCAACATTTTTATATACATATTTTTCAAAGAGAAAACTTAGATTTGTAATAATAAAATTACTATTATTTTTTCTTATTTCATATTCTATGCTATGGCCTCTATAAATAATTTTTACTTTTGGAAAAAGTATTTTTACTAACAATACTAAAATAAAAGTATAACCTATCCAGCTAGCTCCTTCGATAATTAATATATTTTTTAATTTAGAGGAATAAATCTTAATTAAAACTTTTTTTATTAAGAAAATTACAGCTATAAATTTTAAAATATAATTATTTAATAATGGTATTGTGCTTACAATATTTCTATTCTTTATTCTCTTTTGTGCTGATATTTGAAATAGAGTTTTATTTTTTGAAGGTATACTTTCAAAAAAACTACTTATTACAACTGAAGAACCAAAAGTAACTGGGTAAATTGGCAAAAAGCTTGCAACAATAAATTTTGTATTCATTAAATTTATTTAGTATATGGGTATATTATCTAACATGATTAATATTAATTCTAAAATTTATATAAAATTTTTTTCTTTATTAATTTATTTGTATCCATTGACATTAATATTTAGTGTTTTTTTATCAAATTTAATAGTTTCATTAATATCATTATTTGCAATTATCAACATTAAAGACATCAAATTTAATAAATTTTTGAAAAATAAATATTTTTTGTTATTTTTAATGTTTTGGTTTTATATTTCTCTCAGATCTATATTTTTAGAAAATATATTATTTTCAATTAAGAGTTCTTTTCTTTTTATTAAATATTTGTTTTTTACTTTAACGATTATTATTTTAATTAATCGTAATAAAAATTTTGTTTCTAATTTTTTAAAGTTTTTCTTGATCATATATTTTGCTCTCGCATCTGATGCTTTGATTCAATTTTTTTATGGAAAAAATTTACTTGGTTATAATGCATTAAATATTGAAAATAATAGAATTTCTGGTTTTTTTGGAGATGAATTAATTTTAGGAAGCTATGTTGCAAGACTTTCATTTCTTATAATAGCCTTATTAGCAATAAGTAACTTTAAGAATAAAAAAATAATAATCTTTTTTGTTTTATTTTTATCTTTTATTATTAGTTTAATATCAGGTGAAAGAACTGCATTTGCACTATCTTGCATTTCTATTCTTTATTATATAATACAAACAGACTCCATCAGGTCTAATATTAAAATAACAATTCTAACTTCAATCTCAATTTTATTTATTATTTTTTATTCTTTAAGTGAAAAAATTCAAAGCAGAATGGCAATGACATTTACGGACATCCAATCAGCAGATAATATTTTAACTTTTACAAAAGGGCACCAAAGTCATTACGGAACTGCAGTAAATTTGTTTAATGATAATATATTATTTGGTCAGGGAGCCAATATGTTTAGAAAAAGATGTTCAGAAAAGAACTTTTTTGTTGAACCTTATGGTTGTTCAACACACCCACATAACATCTACTTACAATTATTAGCAGAAACTGGGTTTATAGGATTTTTGTTTATTATATTTTTATTTTATAAAATAATTGCTTATTCCTTAAAGCATTTTTACTCTAAGTATATCTTAAAAAAAGTGTTTTTAACTGAATTTGAACTATGTATATTAACTTGTTTTTTAATAAATTTTTGGCCAATCATTCCTACTGGTAATTTTTTTAGCAGCTCTTTTGGAAACATTGCAATTTTACCAATAAGTTTTGCTTTTTTATCAAATAAAATTAATAAAAATTTTTTTTAATAATATTTTAGAATTTAAATATATTTAATTATATTTATTTAGTATATGAAATTATTGAACTAAAATTAAGATAAAATTTAAAATGTCTACTAATTACTTTTACTTAGTTTCTCTTATTATAAATTTAATTATTTATATTAATCACTCCAATTTATACAAAATTTATATACCATATGATAAACCTGATAATTTGAGAAAATTTCATAAAAATCCAGTTTTAATTTCTGGTGGCTTAATAATTTTCTTAAATTATATTATTTTTTATCTAAGTTCTCTAATTAGTAATGATTTATTCTTCTTAAAGCTTTTTAATAGCTTTTTTAGCCACACAAGTTTTTTTATACTTATCACATTTTCTTATTTCATTGGTCTTTATGATGATAAAAAAGATATAAATCCTTACTTTAAGCTATTTATTTTAAGTTTGATCATAATTTTTCTTTTAATCACAAACAAGCTTTTCATAATTACTGAAATCAAATTATCGTTTTTAGATACTATCATAAATTTAAGTTTTTTTTCGATACCTTTTACACTTTTGTGTTTTTTGCTATTTATAAATGCTGTTAATATGTTTGATGGAATTAATCTTCAAAGTTCAACTTATTTACTTACATTTCTAATTTATTTTGCATTAAAAGGAATATTTAATCCTTTAATAATTTTAATAATTATTCCACTTCTACTTTTTATGTTTCTCAATTACCAAAATAAATCTTTTCTAGGTGATGGTGGATGCTTTATTTTATCTATATTTATTGGGTGTATATGTGTCGCATCTTATAATTTAAACTATATAAAATTTTCAGATGAAGTTTTTTTGTTAATGATTTTACCTGGTCTTGACATGCTTAGACTTTTTTTTATAAGAATTTCTAATAAAAAAAATCCCTTAAAGCCAGATCGAAATCATATTCATCATATTTTAGAAAAAAATATTGGATATAAAAAAACCATTTTTCTTATTATTCTGATGAGTTATAGTATTTTAGTTTTGATTATGCTTAATATCAGCAACATCATCATTTTATTAATGTTATTAACTATCTATTTTGTTATTTTGTTCAAGTTTTCTAAAATTAAAAGTAATTAGATAATTTACTAAATAAACTAATTAATTATGAAAAATTTATGTGTGGAATTGCGGGAATAATAGGAAATAGTTCAAAAGTTAAAAACTTTGAAGAAATTTGTTTTAAAACTTTAGAGCACAGAGGTCCTGATGGCAAAGGATCCTATGAGAATGAAAAAATTCAACTAGCGCATACAAGACTCTCAATAATTGATTTATCAATTAAAGGAAAACAGCCCATGTCAACTGATAATGATAGATATGTAATTGTTTTTAATGGAGAAATTTATAATTACAAAGAAATAAAGGAAGAATTAAAATTGAAAGGGGAAAATTTTTATTCTGAGTCAGATACAGAAGTTGTATTAAAATCATTTAAAATTTGGGGAAAAAATTGTTTAAATAAATTTGAAGGTATGTTTGCTTTTTTAATTTGGGATAATAAAATGAATACTGCCTTTTTTGCAAGAGATAAGGTTGGTGAAAAACCTTTTTTATTTTCGATAGAAAAAAATAATTTTATATTTGCCTCAGAATATAAGGCACTAACAACATTATTAAAAAAAGAAAAAAAATTAAACTTTTCAACTTTAAATCTTTATCTAAATTATAATTACACTCCAGAACCACATTCACTTTTAGAAGATATAGAAAAACTACCAGCTGGTCACTATGGTTTTTTTAATCTTAATGAAGCTAAATTAGAGGTTAAAGAATATTGGAGTCTCAGAAACATAAAAAATACAAATAAAATAACTGAAAAAAATAAAATATACGATGAAATTTTAAATGAGATAGAAAAATCTGTTGAACTTACTCTAACATCAGATGTGCCTGTCATGATTGCACTATCTAGCGGTATCGACTCAAGTTTAATTGCTTCAATCATAAAAAAAAGAAATATTAGTGCAATTACTATTGGCTATGGAACAAATAAAAAAAATGATGAATTAGAAAATGCAAGAAAATTTTGTAATAAGAATAATATAAAATTTAATGGAATTAAGATTAAAACAGAAGAATTTGTAAATTTTTTTCCAGAATTAATAAAAAAATCTGTGGAACCCATTGCTGATCCTGCTTTATATATTTATTACAGAATAAATCATGAAGCATCAAAACTTGGATTCAAAGTTTTAATAAATGGTAATGGCGCAGATGAAATTTTTTATGGTTATGATGATTATAATAATCTTATAACAACAAACAATTTAATAAAAAAATATACTTTTTTAAGAAAATTTCAAAATATATTAAGTGAAAATATAAAAAAAATTATTTTCCGATTAATAAAATCAAATAAAGTGCCTTTATACATTAAGAACATTTTGTTGAAAATAATTATAATTGATGCTGAGAGACCAAATGATCAACTTAGCATGAGATTTAGCAATGAATTCTCTGATGCACTAAAATATTCTAAAAAATTTTATGGAAGTAATATGTCTAGTATTAACACAAATAATATTTTTGACCCACTAAAAACAACTCTAGATGAACAGAAAGACATAAAATATTGTATTCAAAAATTTTTATTCAAAAGTTGGCTTACATCAAATATTTTTCGTATATCTGATGGAATAGGTATGAGTGTTTCCGTTGAAAATAGATCACCATATATTAATTCAAATTTGATATCTAAACTAATTTCACTAAACACAAATTTTAAACCAAATGAATATTTTAATAAAAAAATATTAAAGATGGTTGCAAAAAATAAATTAACTACCGATATTTTAGAAATGAAAAAACAAGGAGCTGAACCACCTGTAAATGACTGGATAGTTTCAGTTGTTAATAATTATAAAGATATTCTTAATAATGGAATATTAGAAAAAGAAAAGGTCATTAATTATGAACAAATTGAAAAATATGATTTTAAAAAAAAAGAATTTTCATATTATTATTATTTATACAAATTAATTATTTTAGAATTTTGGTGTATAAAAATATTTAAAGACTAAATTTAATTTACTTAGATTTTTTTTGAAATTTATTTATAGCATTTCTTTTATTAATTATTTCTCTTATAAATATCCAAAATTTAAAAATAGGATATCTAAATAACTTTAATATATATATAATTATTTTCTTATCTTTAAACTTAAATCTATTATTGATATTATTTATTATAACTTTTTTAAATCTATTATTAATACAATAATTTTTTTGACCAGCATCATCATCTATACAAGCAAAAAATTCTTCCTTAGGACATGCGTATCTAAAAGGTAACCAATGAATATCGTAAGGTGTTTTTTCAAAATCAAATGGAGTTTTTTTATCCCATCGTTTTAATAACGGATCGTCTGCATTTAAAACTTTTAAAAAAAATTTTTTTTTAAAAATACCCTGTAACCCAATTAAGTATTCTTTTGTACAATATTTTTTTTCCTTAATGATTTTAAGTCTATTTTTGTGATTATAATAATTGTAATCTATGATAAATAAATCATCTTTTTTTTTTGTTGCATTAATTTCAAAGCTTTTAGGTAAATCACCAAAATGAAACCATGAATATACAAACTGATCTATATTATTATCAATTATTTGTCGAATATAACTATTAAATTTTTGTTCATTAACCATGTTAATATGGTCCTCATTCCAACAAAAGATATAATCGGATAATTCCTCGCTACACAATTCTTTTGAATCCCTAAGCCAGCCCTCTTGAGATTCTAAATGAGTAATTTTAAATTTTTGTAATATATTTTTTTCAAAAAATGTACGAACTTCATTTTTTTTATTTCCTCTAATATTTATTATCCAATTATTAATATTAGATTTATAAAATGAAAAAAAAGATTTTTTTAAATTTTGAAATCTTTGTTCATCATTTATTCTAAAATTTGCAAATATTGTTATCATTAACTAGTTCTCTATTTTGCTTATAGTTTGATCTTGTATCTTATAAACTGCATCACAATATTTTAAGAGATCTAGATTGTGAGTAATTATCAATATTGTTTGATCTTTTTTATTTTTCAAAATATTTCCTATTATTTTGTTTTCTGTTTCTTTATCTAAGGCACTCGTAATTTCATCTAAAATTAGAAATTCTGATTTTCTATATAATGCTCTTGCAATACCAATTCTTTGAATTTGGCCACCAGAGAGGCTTACTCCTCTATCACCCACATAGGAGTTAATTTTTTTGGGTAAAGTATTAATGAATCCTTCAAGTTCTGCATCTTTTAATACAGAATTTAATAAATTATCGTTTATCTCATTAATATTTAAACCAAAAGCAATATTATTTTTTATTGTATCATCCATTAGATATGTATTTTGGGAGACATAACTTAAGTTGTTTTGCCACTGTCTTAAAATTTTCTGATTATCTACAATTACGTTATCAATTATCATTTGACCACTTTGAGATTGAATTAGTCCTGATATGATATCAATTAAGGTACTTTTGCCACTTCCTGTTTTTCCAACAATGCCTGTTATTGATCCTTTTTTTATAGATAAATTTAAATTACTTAAAACATTTTTTTCAGTGCCTGGATACTTAAATGAAAGATTTGTGATTTTTAATTCTTTTAAAAATTCAATCTTATCTTCAGAGTAATCTATTTTGTTTGGTAAAGAAAATTCTTTTTTTAATAAATTAAGAACGGGTGCATGAAATTTTATTGACTGATATGAATTAACAATTTTATTTAAAGATGGTATCATTCTATATGAAGCTGCTATAAAAAAACTTGCTGCTGTTAATATTTCAAATGTTGAACTTCCAATATAATTTAAAAATAAAATTGACCCTACTAATCCAAAAATGCCCATTGTTTCAAATACATTTTTTGGAACAGAATATAGAAAATTTTGATTTACAGAATACTTGGCTATATTATTTTCAGAAAAATTAAATTTATCTAAAAGTGATTTTTTTTTTCCTATTAAAATTATATCTCTTATTCCTGAAAGAAGTTTATTTAAACTTCCAATTCTAATTTTTTCTTGATTTTCTCTTAACGCTCCCCAGATTGAAAAATATTTTTTTGTAAGTTTTAAAAGAATTATTCCAACTAATGCAAATAGTCCAAATATGGCAATTACTTTATATAACTGTAAGTAAGTTATTAAAATAACTATCATGATTATAAGCAAAACTTCTGTAAATAAGGTTAATAATGGTAAAAGAATTCCATTTGTTAGCAACGATGTTTCGGTTGTTAAATTAGCAACAAAATTTGAATATTTCTTATTTAAGTGAAAAAGATAATCTTGAAATAAATACTTGTCTAATAGTCTATTTGTTAATTTGGCTTTTAATCTGTTTGAATAAAGAGCGGCAACATATGAAAAAAAAACTACATACAAATTTTTTAGAAGAAAAATTAATGCAAATCCTATTAGTACTAAAAATAAAATTGCACTATGGTCAAAGTTATAAAAAATGCTTGGGATAAATTTACCAATTTCAGTATCTTTATAATTGATCAAAAAATTAGGCTCAATTATTATACTAACAAGAGGTATTACCATTCCAATACTTAATGTTTCTAATACAATAGTTATCAATGATAAAAATACGAGGAATATAAAACCTTTTAAATCACCTGAGTCAGTTAATTCTAGAATTTTTCTAATATTACTCATTATATTGATAATTTTTTTATAAATTCATATAAATTTTGACTCTTAAATAAAGCACCTTTGATTTTTGCATTTTGAGCAAATTGCATGTCCGTTATTTGATCTCCTATCATTAATATTGTTTTTCTTTTTTTAATCTTCCACTCTCTCGTTAACTCATTAAATAATTTTATACCTGGTTTTCTACATTGAGAATTTTTGGTGTATTGCTTAATAACACCATTTTTGTGAAAAGGACTATAATAAATTTTATTAATAAAACAATATTTTCTCATCAATTGGTCTCTTAAAAAATTATGCAAGTATTTTACATCTTTATCAGTAAAATAGCCTCGAGCTATTCCAGATTGGTTAGAAACAACAAAAATATTATATCCTTTTTCATTTAAATACTTAATTGCTTTTACTGCACCTCTTTGAAAAATAAATTGATTTTTAAATCCAACATAACCTTTATCTTTATTTATGACACCGTCCCTATCAAGCAAAATTACTTTGGAGTATATATTTGAAAAAAAATTATATATAGTTTTACCATCTATTTTTTTATTTGAGAGTTCTAAAAATTTCTCTTTACTAAAATTTAATATGTAATCCTTGTTATTTTCAAGTTCATCAAAAGAAAAATTATATTTTTTTAATTGATTTTTATTCAAAATATAAATTTCAGTATTTTTTATTCTTTTTTTAATATTAACAACATTTAAAATTAGTTTATTTGAGCTTTGATTAAATTTTTTAAATAAATCAAAAAGATTTAAATTTATAAATTTTGAGGCTTTAAATATAAAAAAATTATTATTTAATTTTTTTAGAATTTTTTTTAAAAATAAAACACTGTATTGAAATTTTTTTTTTTTGAAATTATAAATATTAAAAGCAAATTCATATTTTTTTATATCACTAAGATTTAATTTAAGATTAGTAAAATTTAATATAATAATCTTCTTAATATTAAACTTATATAAATATTTTAATATTTCAGGAAATAAGATCTTTTTATCTAAAATAATAACAGCATCTTGTGGAAATTTTTTTTTCACTATATTAAATTTGAATTTTCGTTTAAAAATTTTGGTGAAATGGTAAGTTTTAAAGTATTTTTAAGATAATTAGTTTTTTCTACATTTTGTTTTCCAAAACTCTTCCAAAATTCCTCCTGATATTCACAATCATTAATATATGAGTAACTCTTATTGTCTATGATATTATCCATTTCTTGAATTGCATTTAATATTTCTTGTGCAGAATTGTTAACAACTTCTAGATTTTTTTCATCATAAGGACTGTGAGTTAAGTGAATGGTATCTGATATATTTTCATTATCATTAAATTTAATATACTTATCAGAATTTTTGTTGAAGATTTTTTTTGGTAAAATCACTGATCCAGGCGAACAATAACTTAAATTATCTAAACTAAGTGGTATAAAATTTACGTATAAAACTCTTTTTCGTATCATTGTTGATACTCCAACTACACCTGAATTTCCAATTACATTAAATTTAGAATACATATTAATTAAATAATCTATTTCATCGTTATAATTATAATCTCTAGAAGTGATAATATTTGTTTTGGTAAAGCTTAAGTCTTCATTTGGATAAGTTTTTCCAAGCTTAATAATTGTATTTTTTTTATTTTCTAAATAATCTATACCAAGTTTGAAATCTTCAAATTCAAAATTTCTAAATTCATGATAATTTTTATCCTCAGGTGCAACTTCGTTAACATATAAGTTGTTTCTTGCATGAAGGCCTACAAAATCTTTATGAATGTTAAGCTTATCAAAAATGTCCTTAAGTTTATCAGGTGAATAATGTGGAATTATAATCTTTGGTTTATATTGCAAATGACGACTAAATGCTGGTTGATATTCATCCCAATCAATTATCAGTTCAGACATGGGATTAACAAAAAAAATAGATTGCAAGATGTATCTAAACTTTCTTGAAAAAAAAGTTTTTTTTGTTTTTTTAAAAAAATTGAATATAAATTCATTAGCGACATTCTTATCGTATGAAATTAAAATTATAGTTTTTTTTTTTACAGACAGAGTAGCTGCATCAAAGTTCATAGTTTGATGACCTATTCTAGTTGTAAAAATATGAGTAAATCTAATAATAATAAATTTACTTAAAATATTGCATATAAAAATAGTGAAAAAACCTAAAATAAATTTTAATACTTTTCGCATCAAATATTATTAAAAAGCTCCTGTAAACCAATCTCCTGGCTTATCGTGCTCTTTTTTTTTAAATATTTTTTTATCAATCTTGATATTTTTATCTGTCATTTTTAAAATTTTTTTGATTATCTCTTCTGAACCTGGATAATAAAATTTTGTTAATGCATGACTAGTTGGCACTGGTAAATCAGGCAATGAGATAATTTGAGGTCCTTGCTCCAAAAATTTAAAGTATTTTTCACTTAAAAATGAAGATATTTGTGAAGAGATTGATAAGTTTTTATGTGAACTATCAACAATAAGTATTTTGTTTGTTTTTTTTATTGATTTAATTATAGTAGTATAATCTATTGGTGCAACCGTTCTTAGGTCAATCAAATCACAATAAATTTTTTTTGTTTTTAAAAAATTTACAATTTTTTTTAATTCAATAGTCATACTAGACATTGTAACGATAGTAAGCGAGTCACCTGTTGAAATTTTTTTACATTTTTTTAAGGGTACTTTGTAAAACTTTGGATTTACAATTTCTTTTATTCCATGAATCCAACGATGTTCTAAAAATATTACAGGATCAGGATCAAAAATACTTGAAATTAATAAACCTTTCGCATCTGATGGTGAGCTTGGCATTACAACTTTTAGTCCAGGAATATGAGCAAATAAAGATTGTAAACTTTGAGCATGTGTGGGCCCTTGCCCCCACCCTCTTCCAATTATCATTCTTATTGTTAGTGATATTGGATTAGAGTTTCCACCAAACATATAACTCCATTTAGCAGCATTATTAATTATTTGATCCAGAGATAATAAAGCAAAGTCTAATCTTTGATGACTAAGTACAACTCGTAGTCCACCTACGCATGCACCAATTCCAATTCCAGTTAAAGCATTTTCAGAAGTTGGTACATCAAATATTCTATCCTTACCAAATTTTTCTAATAAATTTTTTGTGGTACCAAATATTTTTCCAGGATCTGTTGCACCAAGTCCATAACATATTAAATTATTATCAACTTTCATAGAGAGATGTAAAGCTTGATTTATAGCTTCTGATGTTGTTATTAAATTTTTTTTCATAAATAATTTTTAAATAAATGAGTGGATAAATCTTTTTTTTTGGGAAATGAAGATTTTGAAGCAAATTTAAATGCTTTATTTATCTCTTTTTTAATTAAGTTTTGTTTTAATGTTAATTCACTATGTGAAATTTCTTTTTTAAAAAAATTTAAGTGATCCTTAGATTTCCAATAATTTATATATTTTTTGCTTCTATAATTCAAATGATTGTCATAATTTGGACCAACATGTTCTCGATATCTAAAAGTCATTATTTCTACAAATGAAGGTTTTTTATATTTTCTTGAATAATTTACTGCTTTTAAAATTTTGTTATGGACCTCTCTTGGTTTTAAACCATCTGAAAAAAAAGTTTTAATTCCACTTTTTTCGACAAATTTATGAATTTTTCGATTTTTAGGCTGCCTCTCATTAATTTCTGTGTAAACAGAAAAAGAATTATTTTCACAAATATAAACCACAGGTAATTCTTTTATAATAGAGAAATTTAAAGATTCAAAAAAAACACCAGTTTCTATAGTGGCGTCT
>CERI01000526.1_pt1 | contig 19159 bp, 18 predicted proteins | sample 350261 | NCBI WGS metagenome assembly CERI01 (sample SAMEA2620979, study PRJEB7988) | marine metagenome | isolation source: saline water (ENVO:00002010), including
TATTCCAGTTCATGGTACTGTATTCATATAGTGCGTTATGTTGTATCAAAAAATGGAAAGAAAAGTGACTAATGATAAAACATGATACTGGCAATAGTATAAATAATGACCAATCATATAAATAATATTTATAAAAAAATATGAGTGATAACAATCCAAGAATGACAATAAATAACGCGGATGAATGAAAACTATAGGCTAACAATAATATAATAAGACCCGTCCATTTTGATTTACAACTAAAAATCAATGTTATAAAAGCAAGTGCGAAACCTTGTCTAAAACCGTTAATAGACAAAAGTATTACAGCTGGGCTTGATAACAAAAAAAATATTCTCAAGTCTGTGATGCCTGCTCTGTAGAACGCTATGGTAAATATAGTTAAAATAATAATAGATGTAAGTATTAGATAACTTTCACCTCTTATCCCAAGAAAATTATGGACAATCTGGTTGTAGTAAAAAAAACCAAAGTTGCCGGAATATGGTGTTTCATATGATAAGATTTTAATGTAAGTGCTTGCATCTTTAGCTAGACTTGGGTCTCTTAAATAAAAAATCAAAATAGTAACAAGGAAAAGACATATCACTTCTAATGGTCGATTGCATATATTCAAATAATTATACGAATTGTTTTGCTTATCTACGGACATTTGAATTGCTAATTTATAATAACACCTTCTCAAATATTAACTATAGATAAAGTTTTATTTATTAGCTATTTGCAGTATCACGAATAATATCAAAATAGGCATTAGCATATTTTATTGTTCTTATTTCTAGAGATTCAAAATTACTAGGGTGATAATTATTTTTATAGTTTATTAAAATTTTTTTCAATTCATCAACGCTATCTTTAGGAAAAAACAACGCATTTGGATACTGTTCTCTGTGAACACTTATATTAGATAAGATCATATTTTTTCCCACGCTTTTACACTCTTCCACCGTAGAACTCCATCCTTCAAATAAAGAGGGGTTTATCACAGCTTTAGAAATATTTATTAATCCAAATACGTCATCAGAACTTACTAAGCCTAATATTTTTATATTTTGATTTAAATTATTAGATTTAATGAATTTATAAATATCTTTTATGTAGTGCTTATTTCTATAATCGTGAAGATAGCCAGTACAGACAAGACTAATATTTATTCCGGATTTTACCAGTTGGTCTATAGCTCTAAAGACTACAAAATGATTTTTGTGTTTCCAAAACTGATTAGGCATATAAAAAAAATCATCATTTAATTTATATTTTCTTAGTAGCATATTCTTAATATAATCATTCGATCCTATGTAGTTATTAGGAGGTTGTGATACGAACTGTAGGACTTTTACTTTAAATTCATAGCCTGGTGCGAAACGTTTAAAATCACCATATGCATCTTGACTGCTCAATACAATTACATCACTTTTTTCAATCATATCCATAAAACTTTTATTTCTCTGATTTAACTCTTTTTTTGAAAACATATCTCGCAGGTGAATATGTTGAAAATCAGGAATCCAATTAATTATTTTTATGTTTTTGATATTTGTTAAAAAAGAATGGGAAAGTATTTCTAATTTATATTTTTTTAAAAGGTTTTGTATTAAAAGGTTTGTTGAGAATACTCTTTGTTCTATCTTTGATAGAAACCACATTATACTGCCTTTATCAAAAATACTACTTTCCACTAGTGTTGCATACTGACTAAAATATTTTTTAATTTCTGAGTCAGTTTTTTTTCCAACAAATACATATATCTCAAGTTCTTTTTTTTCTAACTGATTGAGAGCAAATAAGAGATTTTTTAAGTAATTTAATCCACCCATCCATTCTCTCGAAGTTGTGCCTATGAATCCTACTTTAATCATTGAGTTTCTTGGCCCATTCAGTATAATTTTTTATATTTTTATTAATATCCCTATTTATTCTAAAGCCTAAACTCTCAAGTTTCTGTGTATCAGCACAGAAATATTTAGGGTTACCGACATCAACTTTTTTATTAAAATTGATTTTCACGTTTGGGTTTATAATATTTCTTATCATAGTTACAATTTCTTTGATAGTGAATCTATTTCCTAAACCACCATTTATCACAAGAAGTTTTTGATTTATTGTAAGCAAAAAGTTGAATAAAGATAAAACATCTCCAATGTGTATAAAATCTCTTGTCTCTTGGCCAGTTCCCCAAAATGTTACGTGTTTATCTCCTTTTTTTATCTTCATACATGCGTCCCATAATAACTGTTTCTTTAAACCTTCTCCATAAACCGAAAAGAGTCTTACTATTGAAATATTTAATCCATACTTTTTTGAAAAGCTTTGACAATACTTTTCAGTTATTTTTTTGTGATGACCATATGGAGATATGGGTTCACCAATATAATTTTCTTGTATGGGGGTATTGGGATGCTCACCTTGAATGGCGGGACTGGATGGATAAATCAAATGCGCATTAGTATTATGAGATTTAATATACTCGAGGACTTCTAAAGTGCCATCTACTGTTTTTTTAAAATCATCATCAGGATTTGTTATAGAGGATCTTACAGAGCCGCTGCCTCCACAATGAACTATTACATCAAATTTATAATTAAATTCTAATAAAGCTGTGTTAGTGATATTGCCTTCTTTCCAAACATCAAGACCTATATTGTTTAACTTTATTCTTGATAGTTTACCATGACCTAAGCCAAAAGTTCGATATCCCAATTGTTTAAAATACTTTGAAACATTACTACCCAAAAAACCTTTTGCACCCGTAATCAATATGCTTTTCATGTATATTTAATTTTATTAATTTTTTTTGTATTCATCATACTATTTTATATGAGATAGAAATTTGCCAACAATTTTTTTCCATAGATTTTTTTTATTTTTTTTGAAAAATTCTTTAAGTTCATCAATTGCTTGACCACTTTCAATAATGTTTGTATGAATATTTATATTTTTACTCATACATAATTCACTATTATAGTCATTTGTGTATGCTGAATGAGTGCCGCTGCCATCATTTCCTATATTTAGAACAAATGATTTATATGGATTTAAACATAATCCGTTTTGTTTAAAAATCACAGCATACCAAAAGATAGCCCAAGTGTTTATTTTACCTTTATCATTTTCTAAAACTTGATTCCAAAAGTTTTCTGCATCATCGATGTTAAATCTTCTTATGTCAGCAGTTGAAAAATCTTTAATAATCTTGTTTGAGTTTTTTTCAAAAAATTCCCATCTGTCAGACCAAGTTGCCCAACCCCAACAATTCATCAATCTCCAAAAAAAGACATCTTCACAATTATTTTTATAAAATGGGTAGTTCCAACCACTAATGTGCCAAACTTTATTTTCATCTCGATAGTAGTCTAAAGATGCATTCATAAAATTTAGAAAATAAGGACTAGTAACCAAATCATCTTCAAGAACTATTATTTTACCGAACTCATTAACGATATTAGTTACTCCCGTAATTACAGATGTTGCGAGTCCTAAGTTATAGTCATTCTCTATGATGGTTATATCTTTAAATCCATCGATATTTTTAATATAGCTTCTTACTTTTTCTACATTTATCTCATGATGCTTATTTTTTGCTGCATCTGAGTATATAAACAATCTGCTATTTGGAGCAAGTTCATTTTTTTTTAATGATTGAATTGTTTTTTCAGTATGTTCTGGTCGATTAAATACAAATAATAATATTGGGGCTAGATTTGATACATATTCTCTCATTTCTTTAATTTAATTTAAGTATATTCTTACATATTACATTAAGCAATTAATCAACTAGTCATGATTCTAGATATTCATAAATGGAACTGCTCAAATGAATACAAAGTTTTGTCTTATCGAAGACTAATCAAAGTTTTTTCTTTTTAAATCAAGAAATCCATTAATAAATTTTTTAGATGACTTGATTATTTTATGATGCTTATTAAGATGCAAGACCATTATAGCTTCTGATGAAAAATTTCTGATATGCCTCGACATGCTTATGTATTCATCTCCATCTTGTGGTTGGTATAAGAGTAATTCATCTATATTTTTAATTATTGATTTTTTAAGTAAACTGCTACTGCTAATCTCACCAACAATCCTTAGAGGATAGTAAAGGCAATCAAATCTACATGCATCCCAATCGCTATTTACTAAACAATCATAGTCAATATTAGAATATTTAAAAGTATTGGCAAAATATGTATCTTTATAATCATATAAGTTACATAGGGTTAAAAATGAATCTCTTTTAGAAAAAAATATGTGGTCTCTAGCCGCATAAACAGTATTATCATCCCACTCACAATCTTCGAAGTTTGATTTTGTAATTATCCAATCAGTTCTTATCTTTAGAATAAATTTGAATTTTTTATTGATTTTTTTTTCGAATCTTTTCATTTCATTCATCGTATGCTTCAGTCTTAACCATTGTATTAGACCGGTATTAGAAAAATATTTTTCTTTGATTATATCCAACTCCATAATAAATTCATGATTAGTATCATCAATTTTATACATATTCTCTCTATTGCTAGAAGAATTAAATTTATCAGTATGACTAAATATCAAAACATTGTCTGGAATTAATCTCAAGATATTATCATAAACCTTTCTGTCCCTTATTTTTCCAATTAAAAATACTGCCGTGCCCTCTGGTAGATTCAATGTATGATTAGAATATCGACTCTTTATTGTGATGTATTTATAATTAAGATATTTTTTTAGCTTCCTTATTTTATCAATCATCTTTGTATTTGTGTTATGTAACATATATAACTATATATTACTAAATATAAAATTATCTTTCATTTCTACTATTAATTAATTTAACATATGCATTGTAATAAAAGCTTTTGGAATAACACTTCATGTAACTAGGATTAATATCAAAAACATTAGTTTCTTTCTTTTCTTTTGCTAGTACTAGTTGCCTAATTATATTATCTAAATTATTTTTATAATATATCGCTATTTTTTCATATTCTCTATTCGGATCACAAAAAATTGGTGCTATAACTTTTCTATTTAAGGTCAGTGCGTCACCAAATATTCCTGTTCCTTTTTTCTCACCATATCCTAAATCTTTTTTGAGTAGGCCTAAAAATATATCAGAACTTTCAAGATGAGACATATATTTAGTCCTATCATCATTAAGAGATATTTCTACGTATTTATTAATTTTTTTTATTATTTCATTTTGATGTGGGTTTGATATTGGGGAAGGAAAGAAAATAATGATTTCATTCCTTATTTCTTTCGATAAACTCTCTAGAGTTCTTATTAGAAGAGTAAAATCTCTTTTTTTTGCATCTAAGTTTCCAAGAAATCCAATCTTCAATTTTTGTTGAAAACTAACGTTCTTCTTATTCTCTTTCCAGTAACCTGCTGGGAAAAGAGTGTATGGTTTTGCCTCTGGCAAAGATTTATAAATTGCATGATACTCAAATGCATATAATCTAATAAATTTCAAAGCGGTCAACCTTATAAGGCTACTGAGCTTCATGGGAAGTGAGCTTCCTCTGATAACTTTCCATCTCTCTGTATTCAATATACGAATAACTATTTTTTTCTTAAAAAGAAATAAGAAAAGAAGAAATGAAATATCATTGAATAAACCTCTCCAAGTATTATTATATTCCGGCGGCGTGAATATAAAAATATTCTCATAGTACCTCGATAAATAGATTGCTTTATACCAAAAGAGAAAGCTTGATGATAAATGAATTGTAAAGTTTTCAACCACCCATTCAGGGAACCATTTTTTTCTTTGTTTTAATGCGAAAATTGATATTTTATTATTATTTTTATCTGATAATATTTCGCATGCAGGCTGTATGATTTGTTCATGAGCGCCAGACTCAATAATAAGGATATTCATTTTTTTCTAAAAAAGAATCTTAAAAGTTTCTTGATAAACGTTTCCACAGATAAATTACTATCATTTAATTCTCTTGGTTTATACAAGCTCTGAAGTTGTTCCACTTTTTTTGAACTATGTATATCTAAGAATTTAAGTATTCTAATAACTTCACGGTCAAAATTATGTGCAAAAGCTTCATATTGAACAAATAGCACCTCCCGCTCCTCACTCATTTTTTGGGCAAGTATTTTATATCTTTCATAAGACTCTAAAAATGTATCATACGGAACTGGCATTTTATCTCTTTTTGCTTTTCTTGGTGAATCATAGATATCGCGTGGAAATCTCTCTATGATTATTATTCTAACATTTGCTTTAAAAAGTTTATATATTAACGGAACTGCATTATCTTTGTATAGCTGTACATTATCTTTCTGAATAATATTATCTATATTAGTCATAATTTCTGAGACTTGATTTTTTGCTATCTTTAGAGGGTTTTTTGACAAGAAATCATCTGCCCAGGGTGTGAATCTTTTTTCCTCTAAGATTTTCCAAGTCTCGTTTCTTATCTTTATATTTTCAAAATATCCATATCTATTATGGGAATCTGCTTGTTTGAGGTCTTTTTTGGTTCCGGTATTTAAACCTATTTCTGAAATCAAATTACATAAAAAACTTGTCCCGCTATTTGGATAGCCGCCGACTAAAACTTTAAGCATTTTTTTTGTTCATTAGATGCATACATTTTTTTATTTATCATTTCATAAGTATAAATCTATTTCAATACAATAAATGGGTCTTATATTTATATGCATTGACCAATTTTTTTTAAAAAATATTTTGCAATTTCTATAGATGAAAATTTGTTACGTGCTGTGTATACAAAGTTATATATTTTCTCATCAAGGTTATTTAAATTTTTAAAATAACTAATCTTCTTTATTAGCTCCCATTCTGAAGCATACACAAAGTCCCTATCAATATCACATATTGAATACTCCTTTGTCTCGATAGTTGGATTTCTCATTAGGACAGCTGCACCGCAGGCTATAGCCTCCCATGGTCTTTTCGAATCCCAAAAAGGATACATATCAACCCCCGGATAGATTAATATTTTTGTTTTAGACAATTTATCAAAATACTCTTGGTGCATTACCCACCTATGCCAAGAATGAATATTTTGGTCATTTTCAATAAAGTATTTTATTTTTTGATTAATAATTTCTTTACCCCTTGAGACTGTATTCCAAATTTTGGCATTAACTAAGTATGAATACTTCAATACTTCAAATATATTTTTTGTATACTGTCTATATTTCCCCGGTCCAGGGAAATGTGTAAATAAATATTCTTTCTTTATCGATGGTGTTATTTGATAATACTGATCATGAATACCAAAGGGAAGGTAAGTAGATTCTGTATCATCGAAATTTTTTTGTGAGCAGAAAACTATATCAGGTTTATAATTATCCATTCGCTCCATCCATCTAAAAGGCGCTAAGACTTCATTTTTTATATAATCCGGAGGATCAAGTTTATATCTACTACAATGCCAATTATATTTATCTCTCCAACAGCCTATATTGGGATTATCGTCACCATCAATCAGAACTTTTAGGTTAGATGATAGCCCAAGATCATTGTACAAACCCCATCTTGTTCCCCAATGCAAATTACTTAGGACAAAATTAAAATCAGGTAGTGAAGAGTGTCTAGATACTACTGTATTACAAAACCACGAATTAATATTTGGTTTATCAATAGTATAAATACTCCAACCTAGCTTATGTAGCCCTTCAATAACTGTAATTGTGGGGGCATCATAAGATTCTGACCCAATAAAAAGTATATTTTTCATATTTTTTTCACTATAGCATATTGCAAGAAAATGAAATTTTCATGTTCATAAGTAATGAATAAATAAACTCAATAAAAAACTTTGACTTAATCTTACTAAAGCCATTTCTCTTCAAGAGAATCAAAGATTGGAACGTTCATATTTAAAATATATTTAAGAGTTTTATCATCAATTAATGTCTTATTAGCAATTACTATACCGTTAAAAGGACTATTATTGTTTGCTATAGCTCTGCAATGCATTTTAAGCATAGGATATCCAAATCTTTCTATCTCGGCTTCTTGCGCAGAAAGCTCGATGCCATTTTTCTTTGATAAATTCTCAATTAAAATATGCTGAACACCAGTCTCTATTGGCCTTCCGTCAATTATATACTTCAAAAAATTATTTCTATTTTTACATTCGTGAGATAATTTGTCATCTTGATATTTATACCAATTATTTAAATTTTTTGTGCTTGAGTTATCATTTTTTTGACCAAACCTAAAATCCAATGATATTCTAATTTCATGTGAAGAATTATTTATTGATTTATGGAGCAGCTTACTTGAAAAAATAGCTGCTTGATTTTTCTCAGGTAAGACGTTAAAAGATTTCATAGTTATCTTGTTGATATTCTCAAGAAGTGAATGATTATTTTTTATTTCTGTGAGTATTCTAGAGTTTTCTTCATTTGATGCAACCATATTAAATGAAGACTTTTCGTTTAAACCAATAATTGGTATCCAAACGGTATAAAACGTTACGCCATGGCCATACCAATAATCACAATGCAGTGATGTACCATGAGCCCCTGGGATAAAAACTCTAGGTGTGGGACTTACCTGCAAAACAAAAAGTTCTTTAGAAATATTAAAATGTTGGCAAAGTTTACCCCCTAATATAATATATTCTTTTTTAAAGTCATTGGACTGTATGAATTCAAAAAAAAGTTCCCTTATTATTTTGCTATTCTGAATCAATAAAGGTAAATTTTTATTTTCATAAAAATTAAAAAATAAAGATCTAATATTATTTACTGAATCAGATTCAAAATATTGAAAGCCATCTAATGTCGAAGTATTCATATTATTTAAACGTAACTAATGTGTTTCAATGTGATTACAAGTAGTCTTATAATTAATTCAGTTAAAATATAATAATCTCTAAGTTGTTAAGAGTCCAATTAATAATGATAATCTATATCTTTAATATAAATAGTATCTCAAAATATTTAGAGAGAAAGAAGGAATACTAAATGAATAGATTATTAATTTCAGTCCATTCTGGATGCTTACCTGGATGAAAGTTCTTGTTTTTTGGAAACCAATTTTTTGGACAGATGACTTGTTTATTATTATAACCCATTATATTTCTTACCGATGCAGCCCACCAACTAAAGCTAGAATTAGCAATCACAAGATTTTTTGATTTGATGATTGTTGCAAAAGCATTAACGGATTCTGGAAATATAAATTTAGTATTAAAAGGAGATATTTTGTACCCCAAGGTTTTCAGCTTGTCACTTATCAAAACACTGAATTGGGAGTCATCAGAAACAATTGTAATTTGCTTTTCTTTATTGTTATTTAGAACCTTCAATGCGTCATAATAATATTTTAAATCAATCTCCCAGCCTAATTTTACATAGTCAGATCTTCTAAAATGAAGCACCAATTCAGAATCATCAAATTTATCAAATATTTTTTCTTTGGAATGTAAGCATATTTCATCACATACATCATTCACAACACTTCTATACCAACTAGGATTTTGAAAAAAACCCTTTAAAATATAGTAACTTTTTCTAGGTATATCTTCGAAGTTAATTAAAGAAGAAGAATCGTCCCTAATATTATAACCAAATAATGAATCTTTCAAACTCATATAAGCGAAAAAATATTTATTAGAAATATACTTAATCTCGGGGATTTTTAAAAAATAATCTATGTTAACGCTAGTGTTTGACCATCTTAGATGCCTAGATGTAAAATTAATACTAAATTCAGGAAATGATTGATGGAGTTTCTTTCCAGCTGTGTATTGAAATAGCTGATTTCCTAGGCCGCCCTCAAAATAAACTTTTATTCTTTTCATTATTTAAAATTGACTTAAATATTATTGATTCATAAATCAATCAGATAACTTGAATTTAAATATTGTTCCGGAGTACCCAAAACAATAGTATCATGTTCATCATATAATCTGCCAACACCAATAACCATGTTGTTATCAATCATGTGCTGATAGACTTCACTAATATAGATAAACTCATCTCGGTAGTTTTCAAGAAATATTTGCGTATTTTTGAAAGCATATAGTCCTGAGGTAGCTAAACCTGACATGACGACCTTTTCAGCCATAGCTTGCACATTATTATTCTCTACTAACACGTAGCTATAAGCTTGATTATTAGATTTAAAGACATCAATATGTCCATCTTTTTTTTTCAAAATTTCACTGATAGATGAATACTCTCTGTTATACAATATAGTATCAATATTATGAAAAACTATTGGTTTTTTATTTAATCTATCATGTATTTTATTTATGGTAATGTATGCTGTCTCAGCTTGGCCTTTTGTATCATCAATTTGAAAGAGATTTTCATTAGGTATATTTAATTCTCTAAGAATCTGTCTGACATGAGGCATATAGATATCATCTCGTTTATTTGTAACCAAGTAAATATTCTCAAAAGTATTATTATGGTTCATTATAGATAATATCTCACTGAGAATGGATCGTTTCCCCCATGGTAAAAGATATTTTGGTATTTTATAGCCTTCATTTATAAACCTCGAATACCTCCCAGCCATTGTAAATATTAAATTCATTTTAGTAGCTCCTGCTAATGCCATTCATTTGATGGAAATAGAGTCATGTTCTTGAGTATAACTTTTGATTTTAACTCAGATATATACATGATCAAATCAACGATATCACTCGGATCTAGAGCTTTGTCTATCTCTTCGCCTGGATATGGGTTTTTATGATTCCAAAGGGGAGTATTTATACCTCCGGGGAAAATTGTAGATATTGAAATATTATTTTCTATGATTTCTTGGTTTAATGCCTCTGCAAAACCATTCATTCCATATTTACTAGCACAATATATTGACTGATATGCTATTCCATTAAGAGATGCGACTGAACCAATATTTATAATTCTAGAACCAGCCTTTTGTTTTAGATCCATAATGAATTTTAAAGTTTCATGGGTAACATACATCATACCTTTGAGATTAGTATCAATAATGTTGTCAATATCTTGTATTTTACAATCAACGAATCTCTTGCTTTTGAAAGTTGCTGCATTATTAACGCATATATCTAATCTATTTACTCTCTTAGATATCATTTTGAATACTGAGACCACATTTTTGTAATCAGTCAAATCGCATTTAAAGCCTAGAAAGTTTTCACCGCATTCTTCATGTAACATTTCTAATTTTTTTACATTTCTTGCCAATCCTATAACCTGCCAATCTAATGTGTTTGCAAACCTTTTTGCACATTCTTCTCCAACGCCACTTGTTGCACCTGTAATTATAATAACTTTTTTCATTTCAATAGCCTTTCACCGATGATGTTAATTCGTCCATTAGTGCCGACGCCTGTTTTATTTCATTAAAATTTAGGTCATTTATAAAAATAGAGTTTCCTATCTCTCTAGGAATTGGAAGGTTTTGATCTCCATTTCTATGCTTAATCGTATCATTTAAGGCTTCCATTAAAATATTTGGATTTTTGAAATAAGCATGAGTCACAGGTAGTCCCATGCTTAATGTAACATTCATTACCACTAAAACATCCTCCTTAGATAGCATACCTCTAATATGAGATATCACACATGATAATATCACATCTAACGTAACTGCCTGACCATGCGTAAGTGTATCTACATTTTTATCATGCAGAGATCTCATTTCAGGAATCGGGCTAAACGAGTGTCCAAAATCGACATACCTTTTTAAATCCTTTTCCCATAGGTTTTCCTGTAGTTCATCTCTCATTCCTCCAACAGATCGATTTATAACCTCATCAGCAGAGGTACAATTGAGAAATTTCTTTTCATATAACTCCTTTCCATGTTTTTTAAGTATATGAAAAAGCTCAATATCTTTTACTACTGCCATTTTTAAAATTTCACCTAAACCAGAACTTACATCTATATTATCGAGTGTCGCTAGAAAAGATTTGTCGAGATAAGCGGCTATCGGAGGATAGTAAGTTCCCAATCTATTTCTTCGTCCCTCAAAATTTATAGACGTTTTAGCACCAACACTAGCATCCACCAGGCTTAAAAGTGTTGTAGGTATTTTTATATATGGTACTCCTCTTCTGTATAAACTAGCTGCTAAACCAACCATATCAAGAAGCACGCCACCTCCTATTGCTAGGATAGGCTCATTCTTTCTAGTTAAACCAAATTTTTCAGTCTCTTGTAAAATAAATAAAAGATTTTCAATATTTTTTTTATCCTCAACAGCATCAATAATTACTAAATGATAATTTACCTTATGAAACTCCAAAAATTTTTTTATTTTGGGTAAGTATAATTTGCTTACTTTTAAATCAATAATAACCAATCTTCTACGACCAGCTCCTTGGGTACCAAATGTAAGAATATCGGTATTATTAATCTCAAAGGCATCAGGAGTGCTTTTTATAACAAAACTTACAGGTAATGAGGTATCTAGGCTCCAATTCATTTTAGAATCATTATTCATTTTGACGTATTTATCATTAGTTCATGTTTTATATTATGAAACAATACAGAGGCTAGACCATAAAAGAAATACATTTTTTTTTCATCGACTTCCATCTTAAAAGGTAGCATTCTTATAAATTGTGATACCTCCAGAAGCCTAATTATATAGTAATTATTTTTATTAAATTTATTTTTAATATAATTACATAGTTTTTGATTAAAATAGTCGACGCCAAAGTTGGTACTGATTTCTATATTAATGTTATTTTCATTTATTGTTGGATTAAGCTTATTATAGAACTCATATTTAGAATTTGCAGATTGAAGCAATTGTGAAAATTCAGCTAGTTCTGAGTCTATTATATTTTCTTCATATGGATCAATGAAAACTATTTTATTAATATCAGGAATATAAAGAATATTTTCTAGTGTCATATTACCATGGGTAAAAGATTCTGTCGGTTTTATATAAAAATCTGTGCACATCTCTATATATTCATCAAGACAATAAACGAAAGATCTGATTTTTTTACCATTAAATATAATGTAATTGTGTTTAATAAAGTTTGAAAAGTTTATGTTTTTATAGCAATCCTTCAACCGTTGCTCAACTTCTTCATGTATATAAAGAAGTATGGCATCCTCGCTTGAAATTATTGCAGATTTGTGAAGAACGGACATCGCATCTAGTAAAGCGTCAAAAAACAGGTCTACTTTATTGCTACTATTGCAGGCACTAAGATAATCATGGGCATTTATTGATGAGGGAAAATACTCTATATCAAAATACGCCTTATCCTTATGTATTCCATAATTTAATAACTTCGGAAACAAGCCTGGAAAATGAACCGAATATCGCTGTAGTCTCTTCATTTGGGAATACCATCTTTGAAAGCCATATTCCCTATTAATATTCAAAGAAACATCTTTTCTTACATAGACTTTATCTTTATCCTCAACAAGATAAGTCTTGCTTAAAGAACCTCCCTTGAAATATTTGAGTATTTTTTTCACTCAGCTCTCCATATTGATACGCTTCAGATCTTAGAAGCCAAATTATTAAAGTCTTTATTTGACTCAGATAATATTTGAAAGGTGCCTTGATCAGTAATTTGTCCTTTATTCATGAAAAATATTTTATCGCATTCTTTAACCGTCTGTAGGCGATGCGCAATCATGATAATTGTTTTTTTACCGCCAAGTTCATGAATAGCATCCATAATCATTGTTTCAGTTATGCCATCAAGAGAACTAGTTGCCTCATCAAACATTATTACCTCTGCTTCACGATACAGTGCTCTCGCAATACCAATGCGTTGCAGCTGACCACCCGATATCTGAACGCCTCGCTCACCAACTTGAGTATCTATACCATCTTTTAGATTATTAATTAGTTCATCTAAATGAGCAAGTTTTATTGCATGATGTAATCTCGAATGATTGATATGCTCGCTTGGTATACCGAAGGCAATGTTTTCAGCTATAGTCCCATCTGATAAAAATATACTTTGTGCTACATAACCAACATTATTTTGCCAAAGACAAATATTTTCACTACTTATATTTAAGTCATCAATTTTGAAATGACCTTCATCAGGTTTAATTAACCCAAGTAACATATTTAATAATGTAGATTTACCAGAACCAGAAGGACCAACTATACCAATTGTGCTATTAGTATTTATAGTTAAATTTATTTTGTTAAGTGCAGGCCCTTCTCTAGATGGATATGTAAATGAAACATCTGTAAGAGATATATTTTTTTTTGGGCTGATGCAATTTTCATTTATTTTCGAACTTTTGTATAAATCTAGATATGAATTAGCTAAGTCGCTTTCTATTGATTTAAATGCGGATATATTTCCTTTGATTGTCGCGAAGTTAGCATATATATTTTGAAAAGCAGGTAATAACTTAAATGTAGCCAGAGCGTAAATAGTTATTATAGGAAGAACTATGCCGATATTGCTATTGTGAGTGCCGATTAAATAAAGCACTATTGAGATCATTGAACCAAAAGCAATTAACTCAATAATATATCTAGGCACTTGAGAAAAAACGCTATTAGCTCCCACGCTGTAGGCGAGACGACGGCTTGTTTTGTTGAATTGGTTAATAAAATACCTATCATTACCTAATAAAAGTATATCTTTTATACCTCCAAATCCCTCGTTCATGAGTTTGAAACGCTGCCCAATTGCTTTGGATATAGTATTGCCATTATCTTGGATACGAACCCTTACTATCTTAAACATAATAAAATATATAAATATAAACATAGCAATCCCAATTACTGCAATTATAGGGTCATAATAAATAAGCGCTGAACTTATAAAAATGGTTAATAATATTCGGGTATTGATTTGCATCAAAGGCATTATCACTCCTGTTGTCACTCTAGAGCTCTCATTAGCAATTTTTTTTGTTAATTCAGAGCTACTTCCAGAGACATGAAACATCCATTCTTGACTGAGATAATATCTGTAAAGCCTAGAGGAAATTTCAGCACCAACATTTGTAGCGAACATAGATAATTTCCATGTTGTGATGATTGAAATAAGCATAGAAATGAATAGTAAAAATATTACACCCATGCCTGTTATAAAAATAAATTTTGATTCCGAAGTAATGCCAGACGTTTTGTATAACATATTTATAAAATTATCTTGCTGAAGGTAGCTGCTATCCCCAACTAATGTCATGAAAGGTATGACAGATCCTAACGCAATCAATTCAGTTATAGTCATAATAATAACCAAAACTTGAAGACTATAGAAACGTCTACGTTGGTCAATTGTTAATAGTTTAAAAAGTTGTTTGATAAGTGAGTACATACACTAAAAGATATTCTTCGAATTTAACAGGTTGATAACTCTAGTTACAGAGTCTTGTAATGATTCATTACCAGTATCTATACTTAGGTCTGGATTCTCAGGAGCTTCATAAGGTGAATCAATGCCTGTATAGTCTTTAATTTTACCTTTGCGAGCAAGTTTATATAGACCCTTAGTATCTCTTGACTCACAAGTTTCTAAACTAGCGCTGCAGTAGATTTCAAAAAAACTATCTTTTGGTATTTGTTTTCTTACTGAATTACGGTCATGTCTAAATGGACTTATGAAAGCAGCCATTACAATAACGCCGGCTTGCATCATTAAATTCGATGCTTCCCCTATTCTGCGAATATTTTCTTTTCTATCTCTGTCACTAAAACTTAAATTTGAGCATAAGCCGCGTCTAACATTATCGCCATCAAGCACAAAAGTGATACATCCTTGTTTATATAATTCTTCTTCCACCGCATGAGCTATAGTGGATTTACCTGAACCAGATAAACCTGTAAACCAAATCACTGCTGACTTATGCTTATTTAACTTTTCTCTCATCCTTCTTGTTACGGATGCTTTTTGGATATACAAATTAGGATTTTTCATGAAAGTTTTTCGAATACCATTCGTAGGTTATTTCTAAACCATCGCGTAAGTTTACACTATGCTTCCATCCTATATTCTCTAAGCGGGATACGTCAATAAGCTTTCTTAGTGAACCGTCTGGTTTAGTAGTATCGAAAGTAAATGTTCCATCGAAACCAACTACATCCTTCATAGTTTGAGCAACCTCTCTGATGGTTATCTCTTCACCTGTGCCTACATTGATATGAGAAAGCATAGGTGAGGTATTAGACTGATAGATCTTTTTATTTAACTGCAATATAAATAATGAAGCTTGTGCCAAATCATCTACATATAAAAACTCTCTCATAGGCATTCCTGTACCCCAAACTATCACATTTTTATTTTTTTTTATTTTTGCTAAATGGAATCGTCTCATTAAAGATGGTATGACATGAGAGTTTTCAGGATGAAAGTTATCATTTATACCATATAAATTAGTTGGCATAATAGAACGAAAATCAGTATTAAACTGTCTATTGTATGATTCGCAAAGCTTTATACCTGCAATCTTTGCTAATGCGTATGGCTCATTTGTAGATTCTAGCTTACCTGTTAATAGAGCATCCTCTAGCATAGGTTGCTTTACCTTTTTAGGATATATACATGTACTTCCCAAGAATAATAAACGTTTGACGTTTATTTTATAAGCAGCGTGAACCACATTAGTCTGAATCATTATGTTTTGATACATAAAATCTGCAGGGTACGTATTATTAGCATGAATACCTCCAACTTTAGCAGCAGCTAGTATAACAATATTAGGTTTCTCTTTTTTAAAAAAATCTTGGACTTGAACTTGGTTCGTCAAATCAAGCTCATCATGAGTACGCAAAAGTAAGTTATTGTAGCCTTCTTTTTTTAGTTCTCTTACTAGAGCTGAGCCAACAAGACCGCTGTGTCCTGCAACATAAATTTTATCATTTAAATGCATGTTATAAATTATTCATTAAAGTCTAATGCTTTAAAACCATGTTTTCTAACAAGAGCATCACGTTTAGCAAGATTAATATCATTTTCCATCATTTCATGAATCATTTTTTTTAAGGTAATTTTTGGCTTCCATCCTAATTTCTGTTCAGCCTTATAAGAATCTCCTAAGAGAGAATCTACATCTGTTGGACGAAAATAACGAGAATCTACAGCAACAATTAAATTGCCAGTATGTGCATCATAACCTTTTTCATTAACACCTTCCCCTTCCCATCGAATTTCCTTACCTAAATGCCCCCAGGCAAAGTTAACAAAATCACGAACAGAGTATTGGATGCCGGTAGCTATACAAAAATCGTCAGGTTTTTCTTGTTGAAGCATTAACCATTGCATTTCAACAAAGTCTCTTGCATGACCCCAATCACGTTTTGCATCCAAATTTCCTAAATAAAGAATATCTTGTAATCCTAGCGAGATACGCGCGAGTGCTCTTGTTATTTTTCTTGTAACAAAAGTTTCTCCACGGACAGGCGATTCATGATTAAATAAAATTCCATTACATGCATAAATTCCATATGCTTCTCTGTAATTAATGGTTATCCAATATGCATAGAGCTTTGCAGCTGCATATGGTGATCTTGGATAAAAGGGCGTTGTTTCTTTTTGAGGAATTTCATGCACTTTGCCAAATAACTCTGAACTTGAAGCTTGATAAAATCGTGTTTTATTGCTCAAACCAGATATTCTAATAGCCTCTAATAGCCTTAGCGCACCTAGACCGACGGTATCTGCAGTATATTCAGGAGACTCAAATGAGACCGCTACATGTGATTGAGCGCCAAGGTTATATATTTCATCAGGTTTTATGCTTTGTACAAGACGAACTAAGTTTACGGAATCTACCAAATCTCCATAATGAAGAAAAAACTTCCTACTTTTTTCATGCGGGCCTTGATAGAGATGGTCTATACGCTCCGTATTGAATGATGATGCACGACGTTTTATACCGTGGACAATATATCCTTTTTCAAGCAAAAATTCAGCCAAGTAAGAACCGTCCTGGCCAGTCACTCCTGTAATCAGTGCTACTCTATTTTTCATAATAATTCATATTAGTGGTTAATCATCAGTTATTCGCATTAAAGTGTTTGCGTATATTACAAAAAAAATATTTTTCACTCTTGTTATTATTACACTTATTAACCGAGTTCTTAAGACTATTTGGATATTAAATAGTAATTAAGATAATTTAGTCATTAATATGTGTTTCTAATTTCTTAGATAATTTATATAAACTAAATCAAGTTTTAGGTGAAAAATATTCTGCTCGCTGAATATCCTCTTCGATGCAAGCCTCGCCATATTGTATTTCTATGACGTGACATGGTTTCTCAAACGGATTAGTGATTTGATGCCATTTTCCTATTGGAGCAAGATAATAATCATGAGTATTCAGTTTTTTACCTTTCTTATTTTTTGGGCTATTCTCGCTGTAATAAACTTGGCATGAACCTTTGCTAACTAGCCATATTTCATTTCTTTTAAGATGTCTTTGAAAGCTTGTTCCGCTATTCTCATTTATAATTAGCTCCTTGACCTTTACTTGGTTTTCTTGAAATAAATTAGTAAAAGATCCCCAAACTCTATCTTCGGTATAACGTTTCCATTTTTGTAAAATCCATGAAGATGAATTTTTTTTATCGCTACCTCCTACACCAAAAACAAATTGTATTTCTTTTATTGACATCTCGGGAATATTATTTTCATTTCTATCACCCCCATTCGCAAAGATAATTGTATCTAATGGAAACATTTTTTTTACTTTTATAAGAGCATTCGAAGCACTACCAACGCTATCGTCTTCAAAATCAATTACTTGATCGACAGCTGATAAATTCTCAACAATCGCTTTTCGTTCTGTAAAAGGCATAAAAAAGGATCCTTTTTTATTAATCAACCATCTATCGCTGTTGAGAGCAACAATGAGTTTTTGTCCCAGTTCCTTTGCAGCATTTAAATAAGCAATATGACCAGAGTGAATAGGGTCAAAACCACCGCTTATAACAACAATTTTCATATGTATTGACTGATTATAGAATTATTTTTAGACATTGTTTCCTAATAATAGTTGCTTCTAAATACACAGCTATGATGTACCGTATTAAAAAAAAGGTATAATTAACGAATTTTTTTTGAGTGCTCATATGCTGTATTTGTTACCTCGAGTGCTAGCCCTATCGATAATCAAATAAAATATCCCTAAACTCATGCCAAAAAGTATAGATGCAATGAGAATGAATTTATTATTTGGTGAAATCTTTTTTGGCGGTGTCGGACCTTTTATGTAAAACATTCCAGTTGGACGTTCCATTTGG
>CERI01012034.1_pt1 | contig 19138 bp, 15 predicted proteins | sample 350261 | NCBI WGS metagenome assembly CERI01 (sample SAMEA2620979, study PRJEB7988) | marine metagenome | isolation source: saline water (ENVO:00002010), including
TTATTTATTTACTACTTTTCTTAAAAAAACTATTGTAGTTATTGTAAAATAATAGTATAATGATAATCATTATCATAGTTTATGTTTTAATCTATAATTTATAATTTAAAAGTCAAATTATTTATTTACTACTTTTCTTAAAAAAACTATTGTAGTTATTGTGAAATAATAGTATAATGATAATCATTATCATAGTTTATGTTTTATTTTATAATAATGAAAATAATTAAAACATTATCTGAGTATGCGCATTGGCCAGACACATGGAATACATGGTTAGCATCAAAAAAGTCAGTAGATGAACGTAGTCACATGCCATCTAATGCGTGTTTCACAAGTTTCTATAGAACCTCCTCTATAGCCTATGGGGTTGGCGGAACAGCAGTAGTTGCAACAGGATCAGTGGGGGCAACATCTACAGCCCTATCTTCTGCGGCTTCTGCTGCAGGTGCAGCTGCAGGTGGGGCGGTTTCATCGTCATTGGGAAGTGGAGTATTTGCTTTTGGTGCAGGATTTAGCGTTGGGGCTTTAACAACTGCATCTATTATAACAGGAGGGGTGGTATTAGTAGCGGGTACAGCCATTGCGACATCAAGTATTTTGGCGTGTAAATTAATAAGACATAGAAATGTTAGTCAAAAAAATCAATATTATGTTTTAACAAACCAACAGATTTTAGCTACAAGAGTTCTCTTACCTGAAAAATATCATGAAACCGAATATTTTCACGGAATAAGCGACTTTTGGGGTAAGGGAGAATATTCAATACCAGTAAGATATGCTAATAATTTAGCGGCACCTGCAATTGCCGCATATACAGGATTAAGAGTAATTGATACCGGGGTTAATATTTTATCTGTTACTCCTGTTGGAGCTTTACTAAGGACAGTATCATCTTCTTTAGAAGTTTTTGTTGGCAATTTTCGTAGTAATTTTTATATAAAACTACGTGATATAAACAATACCAAAATAAATGACAAAATTAATGCAATAAAAAGTGAGTCAGCAGAAGGTAAAAAAATAACAAACAACTGGGAAAGTTCTAAATCTATGATATTAGAAGCTCTTGATAACCCTGGTGCTTCAATGCAAAAGCACAAAAAACTTTTTGAGGATCTATATACAAAAAAGAGTGAAAAAATCAATACAGATATTTTTACTTGTAAAGAAAAAAATCCTTCTGCTATTAAATTATTAGCAAGCAATTTAAGGTTTAATGTTGCTATTATGTTAAATGAAGGATATGAAGAAGAATTAATAGAAGAATTTATAAAAGAAAATCTTGATAGATATAGTGCTAGAGGAAGGTATTTTGGAGGCACAAGCCACGATGATTTAAATGAAAAAGATAAGGATAAAATAAAAAAAATTAGCCATGCTGATCTAGGCATTAATATGACTATGGATGCTGAAAGGAAAAAATTACAAAGTTTTACTAATAAAGAGGATGCTGTTGATATTCTTTATTTAATTGAAGAATCTAAGGGATTAAGAGGTGACTATAAAAAGGAATTAATAGAAACACATTTAAAAATTATATATCATAGGTTATCTAAGGAAGGATATGAAAGCAAAAGAGCGTTGAAAATATTACAAGAAATTCAAAATAAAATTGCTGAAGAAGGTAAATTAAGTTATGAAAATATTGCCAGAAAAGCATTAGAGTTTCAAGAAAGTGATTTGGTCTATCCACATCAGGATCACCCTGCAAGATTAGCTGCTAATATGTCTGTTACAATTGAGGGAGTAGGTTCTAGCGCCATCAATAGTTTAAATCGATATTTAAGACAAGAAATGGATCCTTTTGAAATGGTTCCTCCAGATGCCATTATTATTACTTTAGATAGAATAACTACTGATATAACAGAAGGTGATGTAATAGATGCCGACGAACCAGCACCTAATGAAACTTATAAATCTAAAGAACCTCAATTTCCTAATAATAAAGTTAATTTAGAAAATAAAAAAGAAAATCCAACAGAAGAAACTCCTTCAGCAAATCCTGAACCTACATGTTGTCAATGGTTTAATTTATTTTCAACTTGCATGAAGTAATTAGTAACTGATCAGAAGATAGGTATATTAATATTATTGATATTAGATATATTATTATGATTTTAATAACTTGTTTTTCATAAAGATTACAACAAAATCAGCCTTGCTTTTCAACCAAAATGTCAGCCATTTGGATATTTTGTTTTTTTAAGAAAGTTAAGATGGAAATCAATTTTCCTACTTCAGAACTTTTATCAGTAATTATAATAATTTTTTGTTTTGGATGTTTTTGGTGATAAGATAATAGGTAATCTTTAAATTTTGCTTCATTAGAAAATTTTTCTTCATTAATCTTCCAAAAATTAGATTTTAATAAATGAATTTCCAGATGATTATTGTCAGAAATTGCCTTAGAGGAATTATCATTATCATCAGGTAAATTAACTTCTAAAGAAAAGAAAGTAGTGTTAATGGTTAAAATAAGAAAAACTATCAGCATAAAAACTACATCCAATAGAGGTGTCAAATCTGGCAAAAAATCACCTATAATGTTTTTTCTATTATTATTGTTGATATTAATCATTAAAGCCTGATATTTTTAGGGATTTTTCATTGAGTATTTTTTGTAATTTATCAATATATCTTTCAGAAACTCTAAGGAAAAAAAATACAAAAAATAAAGAAGGAATAGCAATAATCAGGCCATAAGCAGTAGTAAGCATAGCGTTCCATAAAGCATCAGCAATCATTGCGGGAGAAATTGGTGAATTTTGTAAGGAAATCACCTTAAAAGCTTTAATAATACCAATTACCGTACCCAAAAGACCTGTCATTGGTGCTAAAATAGCAACTATTTTAATAAAATTAATACCCGATTCTAGGGAATTTTTAATATCAATTAACTTATAAGATATTATATCATCTCTTATTTCTTTGCTTAGTTTTTTGTTTTTTTCTAGTAAGTGTATTAAATCATTAGTAGTTACATCGCTTTTCTTATTAAAAAAAGATATAAAAAATATAACTCTTTCAATAATAACTGCAAATGCAATAATTGAGAGAAAGGATAGTGGATAAAATAAAAACCCAATTTTTTCTATAAAATATAACATAATTTTTAATATAATAATAAAATTAACTTATTTTAAATTCAATTGGAACGCTAACCCATATTTTTGATTTAAAGCCATTAATCATTATCGGTTTGAACTTCCACCTAGAAACAGCATCTAAAGCTGCCTCATTAAGTAAATTATATTGTGATTTTTGGGTGAAGATAATTTCTTCCGGAAGACCATTATCAGAAACTAATATTTTAAGATAAACAACACCCTCCTGACCTAATTTTAGCGACCTTTTAGGGTAATTTGGAGTAATTTTCTTTCCAACCAGTTGATAATCTGTAATATTTGGAATAATTTTAGATTTATTGTCTATATTTTTAGATATTTTATTAGTTTTTTTTAGAATACTATTTTTTTCTAAATGGTTTTTACTATATTTAGCGTTGTTTAACTGTTTTTTTTCTGAAAAAGAGAAATTTAAAGCAATTTTATTGTTAAATAAATCAGATTTAATTTGATAATTAGGATTGCCGTATTTAACAAAATTAATAAAAATCAAATGTAAAAAAAAAGATAGTATTATTGCTGTATTTAATCTTATGCTCAATTTTAAAATTATAATATAAATTATGATAATGATTATCAATTTTATTCTTGACTTATTAATTTGCAAGGATTAAATTTTTTTAAATGATAATGAATATCATTATTATGATAAAGATAATTGAAATTTATAAAGATGAATAATAAAACAAAATTAGCAGCAATTATTACTATTGTAGCAACTGTTAATGCTTATGCCAATCAACCTTCTCCAAATGAAAAAATAATGGAAAGAGTGATGGTTGTTGGTAGCAAGGAAAATATCAATAACATTCCCGGTTCAGCCTCTTTTATAGGTCAAGAACAATTAGAAAATTATAATTATACAGATATTAATAGAGTTTTAAAACAAGTTCCCGGTGTACACATCAACGAAGAAGATGGTTTTGGTAACCGCCCAAATATTGGTTTTAGAGGAGGAAGAAGCGAAAGATCTGCTGATATTACTTTAATGGAAGATGGCGTATTAATTGCACCTGCCCCATATTCTGCTTCTTCAGCTTATTATTTTCCTAGTATGAAAAGAATGGAATCTGTAGAAGTTAGAAAAGGTTCTTCAACCACCGAATTTGGACCCAAAACTACCTCTGGCGCATTAAACTTAATCACAAAATCAGTTCCAGATAAATTGCGATTTGATGTTATATTTGGTTATGGAAGTTTTAATACTCTCAAGCAGCAAATTACTCATGGTAATAAATTAGGAAATTGGAGCTATTTAATTAACGCTTCTAATGATCAAAGTGACGGTTTTAAAAAAATTGATATTGTTGGTGGCTACACTGGATATTCCCTTCAAGATGTGATGGCTAAATTAAAATATGAAACCGATGATAATGCTAAAATATATCAATCTGTAGAATTAAAATTAGGTTTTAACAATGAAAATTCTGATGAGACTTATCTTGGCCTCACAGATGCAGATTTTGAAAATGATCCATATAGAAGATACGCCGCATCACAATTAGATAATATGGATGCTGAGCATCATCAATATCAATTAAGACATTTTGCTGATTTCGGCAAATTTGATTTAACTACAACTCTTTATCATAATTATTTTGGTCGTAACTGGTATAAATTGAAAAATTCTGTAACAAATAATTCTGATGTTAATAATGGAAGTACATTAAAAGTTAGAGCTAATAATCGTGATTATTATTCTCAAGGAGTTCAATCTGTTTTAGGAACTGAATTTAAAACTGGCCAGTTAGATCATAAATTAAAATTTAGTGCTCGTTTTCATCAAGATCAAGCTGATCGCTTCCAAAGAGATGATAAGTATGAGTTAAATAATGCAGTTATGACTCTAGATAGTTATGGCACTCCAGGTAATGCTGGTAACAAAGAGAAGGATACTGATGCAACAGCGATTTATTTAAGTGATGCTATCACTTATGGTAAATTGACCTTAACTCCGGGAATTAGATATGAAAATATTAAATTAGAAAATACCGATTATAATAACCCTTCTAAAAATAATGTTAACCATTTAGATATCTTTATTCCATCTCTTGGCTCAATATATAAATTTAATAAAAATTTATCTACTTTTGCTTCTATTCACAAAGGTTTTAACCCCCCTTCTCCAGGAAGTACTGATTCTAAAGAGGAAAGAAGTATAAATTACGAAGCTGGCTTTAGATATAATAAGGATGTTATTGCGACTGAATTTGTGGCTTTCTTTAATGATTATTCTAATTTAAATGGCGAGTGCACTAACTCATCAGGCGGCGGTTGTGATGAAGGTGATCAATACAGTGCTGGCCAAGTTGATGCTAAGGGTTTTGAATTATCAGCATCTTATGATTTAGCTAATAATTTTGCTAATTCCGATTTTAAATTACCAATTACAGTAAATTATACTTTTACTGACACTGAATTTAAAACCAATTTTACTGAAGTTGATTTTGGTGAATGGGGTAATGTAGCAGCTGGTGATGAATTACCATATATTGCTAAACATCAATATTTTGCTTCAATTGGATTTATTAAACCAAAATGGGAAGTTAATCTAAACGGTACCTATGTTGGTAAAACAAGGTCAACAGCCGGTCAAGGTGCAATTACTACTAGTGAGAAAATTGATCCACATTTTGTATTAGATTTGGCAACAGAATTTGAAGTTGCTAATAAAACTAGATTATTTGTAAATATTGAAAATCTTCTTGATGAAGAATATATGGTTTCTAGAAGACCAAACAATGCTAGACCAGGAAAACCATTGTCTGTAATGGGTGGGTTTAAATATAAATTCTAATATTTTTTTCCATATTGCTGCATAATTACTTTTGTTGTGCAGCAATTTATCTTTAAAAAATTATTTTTATCAAATTAAAGAATTATCCTTAAATAATTTTATTATATCTTCTTCTTTCTTAATATTTTCCTTATTTATAAAAACAAAAATTGCATTAAATTGCACTATATCACAAGGAGAGGGATTATTGATAATTTGACCACGATAATTTTCATAAGCAATTGGCAAACCAAGATTATTTTTAGATAATAAATTAATAATTTTCTCCCATTTAACATTAGACTTAATGTAATATTTAATACATTCTTCACCCGAGCTATTAAATAAAGTTTCTATTACTTGCTCAGAACCTGGTGTTAAAATTGATCTCATCAATAATTCTGGATAAGACCTAATTGGCCTTAAAGTATTATTTGCACCAACTTTTATTAACCTTTCTCTATTACGATCTTTAACAACTTCGGAAATAATTCTACCATTAACTCCTAAATTTCTAATTCTATCTATTAATTCAAAATTAATACTATCAGAAGATCTTCTAAGGGAGTTATAAGCAAAGGTAATAATAATTTTTGCCTCTTTTAAATTTGTTGCATCAATAAAACCATCAGATGAAATATCTTTATTAACTAAGAAAACATCTAATTTTCTTAATTTTTCAGAAAGACCTTCTTTAAAATGAGTACTAACGATAATTATTGGCAATACTGAAACTTCGGCACGACTATGTCTAAGACCAGAAATGGCTTCATAAAAATAATCCTCATCAATTTCTTCAGAACAATTTAAAAAAACAATATGATTTTTCATTTTCCATTTCCAATTTCCTGTTAATATTTTTTTCCTAATTTCTTGCCTATGTTCAAAATATAGTGAAGCAGTTTGAGCAACAACAGCAATACCGACAATATAAATTAATATTATCGTAATTACCCTACTTTCATCATTTTTAGCATAAAAATCACCATAACCAACTGTTGTTATGGTGGTAATAGTTAGCCAAAAAGCATCAAAAAAGCCTAATTTTTCAAAATACATCATCAAAAAACTATGCAAAATAATTATCCCTAATAGAATATAGAGCATTTTACATAACTGATTTTGTATAGAGCTATTTTTAATTTTATATGATGAAAATTGAAAACCTTTAAAACCAAGTAACATAAGATTATATAAATTTATTTTGAAACATCAATTACTAAAATTATTCTATATTTCAACACCATAAATTTGATTATCTAGATGAATATAAATCGCTGCATTATCATTTTTTCCTGATACAAATAAAGGTAATTTACTCTTAATTGATTCCTTTAAAAATTCTTTTGCATCCCAACTAAGAAATACATTTAAACCATAAGGGATAATGCAAATTTAACATAAATTATCTTCAATATTATTAAATTATATTCACTATAATCAACAGAAGTACCTACATTCATAACTTGAATATAAACTTCTTTAGTTGCGCCTTAATTGACTTTATTATACTTATGAGTAATTGCAATAGTGTCTCCATATTTTGACCAGGATGAGTGTCAAAGCCGTAATTTGAAGCAATAATATCTTTATCAACAACTCTAAACGAACCTAATATGCTTTGATTTTGATAGAAAGTAAAGCAAAATAATACTAAGAATTTAACCAAACAATATCGACATAGCCTAATAGATTGGGATATAGTTTAGTCATATTTATAAATTAAAACTTAAATCATATTTTTTTAATATATTTTGTAGATTTACTACCAATTTTTGTAAATTATCTTGGGAATCAGATTCACATCTTGCAACTAATATAGGTTGAGTATTTGAAGCTCTGATTAACCACCAGCCAATTTCAGAATTAGCTCTAACACCATCAATATCATTAAAATCAATATTTTGCGTTCTTAGGTCATCTTGTAATTGCTTTACTATTTGAAATTTTTTTGAATCATCAGACTCAATTCTAATTTCTGGCGTTGAAAAGGTTTTAGGGAGTGATTTTCTAATGTCTGATAATTTTCTTCCGTCTTTTATCAAGATATCGATCATTCTAATAGCTGCATAAAGTGCGTCATCATATCCATAGTAATCATCAGCAAAAAATATATGTCCTGACATTTCTCCAGCTAACTTAGCATTGGTTTCTTGCATTTTTGACTTAATAAAAGAATGACCAGTTTTATACATTATTGGATTTCCTCCTGATTTAGTAATTTCGTCAAAAAGAGACTGACTTGCTTTTACATCAGCAATAATACTAGCTTTTGGGTGTTTTTCAAGGACATTACGAGCATATAAAATCAAAATTTGATCGGGATAAAGTACCACACCCTCATCATCAATTACGCCAATTCGATCACCATCACCATCAAAGGCAATACCAATATCAAGTTTTTTCTTTTTTATTTCAACCTTTAGGTCTTGCAAATTCTTTTCATCAGATGGATCTGGGTGATGGTTTGGAAAATTTCCATCTATTTTTTCATATAAAAGATGGTTTTCTCCTTTTATTTTTAAAGAAATTTTATGCATCACTCCACCCGCAGCTCCATTTCCTGCGTCCCAAGCAATTTTTAATTTACACTCTTGTAAAACTAAAGAATTTTGTAAAATACAATCAACATAGTCATCAATTATATCAATATTTACTACTGACCCCTCTTTATTAACAAAATCTTGCTTCCGATTAATTTTATCTAAACCTAAAATATCATCACCAAAAAAAGGTCTTTCTTTCAAGGTAATTTTAAAACCATTATAATTTGCTGGATTATGCGATCCTGTAATCATAATTCCTGCATCAGTTTTAAGATGATAAACTGAAAAATATAACATGGGGCTGGGACCAACACCAATATCATAAACCTTAAGTCCTGATTCTTTTAATCCTTTAATTAAATTTTCTTTTAAAGAGGGAGAGCTTAAGCGCCCATCATAACCAATAGATATAGTTTTTTTACCATTTTTATGTAGATAAGAGGCGAATGATTTTCCTAAAGAAAAAGCATCCTTTTCAGTTAAATTATCATTATAAACACCTCTAATATCATAAGCTCTAAGAATATTAGTGTTAAAATTATGATTAGTCATATGATTTAAAATTTAAAATTTTTTAAAGCCAGTTCTGCAACTTTTTTTTGGGCATTTTTTTTTGAATTACCAATTGCCTTGTAGTGAATGTGGTCAATAACAACTTTAGCTTCAAAAACAGGTTTGTGGTCATTACCACCAATTTTTTGAATTTGATATTCTGGTAACGTTTTATGTTTAGCTTGAGTTAATTCTTGCAAAGAAGAAATTGCACCTTTGGGTGGAGTTATATGTTCTTCAATTAATTTTGACCATAATTGAGTAATAATCTTTCTGGTAACAATAAATCCAGAATCAAGATAAATAGCTGCAATTAAAGCCTCCATCGCATTTTCTAAATTTCTTTTATTTTCACGACCGCCAAGAGATTCCTCACCTTTTGAAAGCACTATCAATTTATCAACACCAATATCTATTGCAACTTGCCAAATACAATCTCCAGAAACTAAATGAGCTAATCTTTTTGATAAATTACCCTCTTGCTCAGATTGATATCGTTTAATTAAAATTTCAGCTAAGATCATAGAAATTATTGAATCTCCTAAAAATTCAAATCTCTGATAATTTTTATTACTACGACTAGTGCAGCTGGGATGAGTCATAGCCTCAACCAAAAGATGTCTATCTTTAAATTGATAGCCTATTTTTTCTTCAAACTCTTCTATTTTATACTTCATTATTTTTAGCGATTAATATATCAAGCTTTTTTTAAAATTATATTGATACTTAATCATCTAACAATGAACAATACAGCAAATATTGACAATTACCCTTAATATCTATATTGTTTATTTTTAGATGAATCCTATCTAAATGTTGTAATAACATTCTAAAAATAAGTTTTTATAAAGCTAGAGTGAAAATGATAAAAATTGGTAACAACATAACATTAAAAAGTAATGTTTTACTAGCTCCCATGTCTGGAGTTACAGACTTACCTTTTAGAAGATTGGTTAAAAAATTTGGTGCCAGCCTACTAATTTCAGAGATGATTGCTTCTCGTGCTATGATAATGCAAACAGAAAGCTCTATGCAAAAATGCAAAAAAGATAAGTCTAATGGCCTAACTTCAGTACAATTAGCAGGTTGTGACCCAGAAGTAATGGCAGAAGCAGCAAAATTAAATGAAAGTCTTGGTGCTGACATAATTGATATTAATTTTGGCTGCCCTGTAAAAAAAGTTGTAAATGGTTTTGCTGGCTCTGCCCTAATGAAAGATGAAGCTTTAGCAACAAAAATAATGGAATCTGTTGTTAAAGCAGTTAAAATTCCTGTTACTATGAAAATGCGTATGGGATGGAATAGTCACAACCTAAATGCTCCAACCTTAGGAAAAAAAGCTGAAGATGTTGGTATCAAAATGCTGACAATTCATGGTAGAACAAGGTGTCAAATGTATAATGGATCTGCTAATTGGGAATTCATTAAAAATGTTAAGGAGTCTGTAACTATTCCAGTAATTGCTAATGGTGACATAAAAACTAGTCAAGATGCAAAAAAAGCAATAGAATTATCTGGAGCTGATGGCGTAATGATTGGTAGAGGATGTTATGGAAAGCCATGGATCATCGAGCAAATAACAAGAGAACTAAAAGATGATTATAAATTTGAGGAACCTAACGATCAAAAAAAGAAAGAAATTATATTGGATCACTTCCAAGATATGCTAGATCATTACGGTGAAAGAGTTGCTATTAACTTATCTAAAAAGCACCTTGGCTGGTATAGTAACGGCATGAGTGGTTCAGCAACTTATCGTTCTAATATAAATAAAAGTACTAAAAAAGAAGAAATATTAGAATTAATTGAAAAATTCTATCAATAAATTTATTTAACACCCTGTCAAAACTAAATTTTCATTCTTATTAAAGATAATTTTTAAATCTTCTATATAACTTTATTATAAATAAGAAATATCTATTTTAGGTTATAAAATTATTGACATTATGCTATTTTTCTACAGTGCAAATAGTGCAATAATGTTTAAAAATTCTTAGTCATTTTAATTATCTTATTTGAACTAATTATAGTTATTAGAAAGCTTTCTTTAAAGACAAAAAATAGTATTATACCGCACCCATTAAATAGACTATAGTAAAGACAAAAATCCAAATGAGGTCAAGAAAATGCCAAAATAAGCCAAAGCAAGTGATTTTATTTTTAGTTATGTCGCTAAAACCATATTTTTTAATCTGAAGCATAAGAATTACCAGCCAAACCAAACCACAAGTGACGTGAAAACCATGAGTTCCAACTAAAGTAAAGAAAATAGAAAGAAAAGCACTATATTGGGGTCCGTAACCTTGGTTAGTTAGATGGATAAATTCATATATTTCCATTATCATAAAAGAAATGCCTAGTAAAAATGTAACAAAGAACCATAAAATAGTTTCTTTGACAGATTTTTTATATGAAGCGATTAATGCCATACCGCAAGTAAAACTACTTACCAAAAGAATAAATGTTTCTGTTAAAACAAATTCTAAACTAAATAAATCAGATCCGGAAGGGCCGCCAAAAACATTTGGCGCTAAAACTGCATAAGTTGCAAATAAAGTTGCAAATAATACACAATCACTCATTAAATAAACCCAAAAGCCAAATATGGTATTTGATTCATGATGATGCTCCTCTTGATTTTTCTTTATTTTCTTATTCATTACTAATGGTTATAAAATTTAATTTTGTGCTTCTATTTTTTCTACCTCTTCTTTTTTAACATAATAGTCAATATCATGATCCATAGCCCTATAAATCCAGGTTCCAATCATACCAAGAGTACTTAATGCAACTAACCACCAAATATTCCAAACCATTGCAAAACCAAATCCTAGGCTAAATAAAGATATTACAAATCCAACAGAAGTATTCTTTGGCATATGAATATTAATATAATTAGTATCTTTACGATATTTTCTACCATATTTTTGCTCCCAATAATCATCAATTTCTTCAACTTTTGGTAAAATAGCAAAATTATAGAAAGGTGGGGGTGATGAAGTTGACCACTCCAAAGTCCTACCATCCCAGGGATCATTAGCATTTTCAGTATACTCTTTTTTATGACGATTAATAACAGCAACTACAATTGATAATAGTAAAAATAATACCCCAGCGGCAATAATTAGTGCACCAGCAAAAGCAGTAACTAACTCAACAGAATAAAGACCCGTTTCTGCACCAGTAAATTGACTTACTCTTCTTGTAGCCCCATTAAGACCTGCTATGTAAACAGGAACAAAAGAAAATAAAAATCCTAAAGTCCAACAGTAAAATGATAATTTAGATAATTTTTCATTCAATTTAAATCCAAAGACCTTTGGAAACCAAAAATACATACCAGCAAAATAGCCAAATATTGCCCCACCAATGATTGTATTATGAAAATGAGCAATTAAGAAAAGGCTATTGTGTAATTGAAAATCAACAGCCGGAACTGACATTAAAACACCAGTCATACCACCAACTGCAAACAAAACTAAAAATCCAATAGTCCATAACATAGGAGAGTCATAAGTCACCCTACCCTTATACATCGTAAATAACCAATTAAATATTTTTACACCAGTAGGGATAGATATAATCATGGTTGTAATACCAAAAAAGGCATTAACATTAGCGCCACTACCCATAGTGAAAAAATGATGTAACCACACAACGGTTGACGCAATAGTAATGGCAGCAGTAGCCCAGACCATCATTTTATAACCAAACAATCTCTTTTTAGAAAAGGTTGAGACAATTTCTGAAAAAATTCCAAAAGCAGGTAAAATTAATATATATACTTCTGGATGACCCCACGCCCAAATAAGATTAATATACATCATTTGATTGCCACCAAAACTTGAAGTAAAGAATTTCATTTCAAACAAACGATCAAATAACAACATAGCTAACGTTGCTGTTAGAATAGGAAAAGTAGCAACAACTAAAATCATGGCGCAAAGTGCAGTCCAAGTAAATATTGGCATTTTCATTAAAGTCATGCCTGGGCAGCGCATTTTAATAATGGTTACAAAAAAGTTAACCCCTGAAAGTAAAGACCCAAGGCCAGAAATCTGAATAGCCCACAAGTAATAATCAACACCAACGCCGGGACTATATTCTATACCCGATAATGGCGGATAAGCAAGCCAACCAGTAGCTGCAAATTCACCAACTAACAGTGAAATATTAATCAAAACAGCACTAAAAGCAAAAAGCCAAAAACTCAGTGAATTTAAATAAGGAAAGGCAACATCTCGAGCACCAATTTGAAGCGGAACAATGATATTTAAAAGACCAAACATAAAAGGCATGGCTACAAAAAATATCATAATAACACCGTGAGCAGTAAAAATTTGATCATAATGTTCAGGTGGTAAATAACCAAGACCAGTTTCTGATGCAGAAGCTAATGCCTGGTGTGAACGCATCAATAAGGCGTCAACAAAACCACGAACAAACATAATTAAAGCTGCAACAATATACATTACACCTATTTTTTTATGATCAACTGTTGTAATCCATTCATTCCATAAGTAACCCCATTTTTTAAAGTATGTCAAGCCTCCGCCAACGGTTAAAGCACCTAAAATTATAAAGATTGTTGCACCAAGGATGATAGGATCATGAGTAAAAGCAAGGTCATCAAAAGTTAATTTACCAAAAAGAAATTCCATAATTATTAGTGATTTAAATGTTTATTATTATCTCCATCCTTAGCAAAATTTGGATTCATAAATTTATCCATAATTTTGTGATATAAGTGCGGTTCAACAGATTTAAAGTATTCCACTGGGTGATCCTTTGTTTTTTCAGATAATATAGAATATCTATCCCAACTTAGATGCTCACTAGAATTACGAACCTCACTAACCCATTTATTAAAATCTTGCATAGATGAAACTCTAGTAGTAAATTTCATGCCAGAAAAACCACTTCCACTATAATTTGAAGATCGGCCCAGATAGTCACCCGGAGAATTAGACATTATGTGTAATTTTGTCTGCATACCAGGCATGGCATAAATTTGACCAGCTAAAGCAGGAATCCAAAGAGAATTCATGGGAGCGTCAGCAGTAATTTTAAAATTAATTGGAGTACCAACGGGAATTTGTAACCAGTTAACCGAAGCGATTTTTTGTTCTGGATAAACAAATAACCATTTCCAATCAAGCGCAATAACCTGTATTTCAATGGGCTCGTTTTTAGCAGATTCTATTTCCTTGTAAGGATCTAAAGAATGGCTAGTAATCCAAGTAATAACAGCTAAGATAATAATAATAATAGTTGGAACTCCCCAACATATAATTTCAATCTTTGTGCTATGGTGAAAAGTGGGGTCATACTCATCTTTTCTTTTTTTGTTATATTTCCAAGCAAAGTAAAGTGTAACAAAGATTGTTGGTAATACAACAATTAACATCAGTAATACTGAAATAATTAATAAGTTAGTTTGCTGCTCGGCAATTACCCCCTTTGGATTAAGCAACACAAGGTCATTACAAGATGACAATCCTAGCAAACAAATTAACAGACAAATCTTATAAAAAAAACTTCTCATTTATTGATAAAAATAATAATTAAAAATTATATATTAGATTATTAATTTTGATTTTTCAAATACTATTTCTTATCTTTGGAGAAGATTTTTACTGTGAATAAGATTATACCGCAGTATTTAACAATAATAATGATTATTATGGAAACTATATATTTAAATGGACAATTTCAAAAATATAAAGATGCTTTTATTCATATAGAAGACCGCGGTATGGAGTTTGCTGATGGGGTTTATGAAGTTATATTATATAAAGATAATAAATTAATTGATGGAGAAAATCACATCAAAAGATTATTTAGATCTTTAAATGAATTAAATATTAAAATTGATCTTTCTACTCAAGAAATCCAAAAAATAATTATTGAATTATTTATTAAGAATAATCAAGAAAATGGAGCAGTATATATACAAATTACTAGAGGATTTAGTAAAAGAACTCAAATTATTGAAAAAAATTTACAGCCAACAATTTTTGCCAAGATAAATCCAATACAAAATAATATATCAAAACTCCCTAAAGCAATTTCTGCAATTACTACAGAAGATATACGCTGGAAAAGATGTGACATCAAGTCCATATCACTAATTGCTGGTAGTATGGCCAAACAAAAAGCTATAGATTTAGGTTTTGATGATGCTATTTTTATTAAAGATTCTATGGTGATGGAAGCTAGTTTTGCTAATATTTTTATAGTTGACCAAGATAATGATTTAGTTACTAGATTTACCGATAACAATATTTTAGGTGGTATTACAAGGCAAAGAATTATAAATCTAGCTAAGAAAAATGATATTAGGGTTGTTCAAAGATCAATTTCTTATTCTGAACTACTAAATGCTAAAGAGGTTTTTGTTACTAGCTCGACACTACTTGTAAGACCAGTTAATAAAGTTGATGAAAGAATTATATCGGATGGGGAGATTGGTAAAATTACAAAAAAGTTACACAAATTATATCAAATCTTTATAAAAGATTAACCATAATATTCGATAGCACTTGACTTAAAATTGGTTAAATTTATAATAAAATATTATGTTTAAAATCTGGAACTAATAAATTAATCATGACAAACAAATTGCTTATTGCCAACAGAGGTGAAATAGCTTGCAGAATTATTAAAACCTGTAAAAAATTAGGTATAAAAACAGTTGCTGTATATTCTGATGCTGATACTAACTCTCTTTTTGTGCAAATGGCAGATGAATCTTATAATATTGGACCTGCCCCATCAGCAAAAAGTTACCTAAATATTGATAAAATAATAGATGTTATTCAAAAAAGTGGTGCAAATTTGGTTCATCCTGGATATGGATTTTTATCAGAAAATGCAATTTTTGTTGCTGAGCTAGAAAAAAGAAACATTAAATTTGTTGGCCCGTCATCTAAATCCATCTCTATGATGGGAGATAAAATAGAATCTAAAAAAATTGCCATTGAAGCCAAAGTAAATACAGTACCTGGACATATGGAGGTTATTGCTGATGGTGCCGAAGCTAAAAAAATTGCTAAAAAAATAGGTTTACCGGTTATGGTGAAAGCTTCTGCAGGTGGTGGTGGTAAAGGTATGAGAGTAATTTATGATGAAGATAAAATTGCTGACGCTTTTGAATCAACTACCAATGAAGCTAGAAATAGCTTTGGAGATGATAGAATATTTATTGAAAAATTTATTGAAAATCCCAGACATATTGAAATACAAATTATTGCTGATAAAGAAGGTAATATAGTTTGTTTAGGAGAAAGAGAATGCTCAATTCAAAGGAATAACCAAAAGGTAATTGAAGAGGCACCAAGTCCTTTTATTGACCCTAAAACTCGTAAAAAAATGTATGATCAATCAGTAAAACTAGCTAAAAAGGTTGGCTATTTTTCTGCTGGTACAGTTGAATATGTAGTTAATAAGGATAAAGATTTCTATTTCTTAGAAATGAATACTAGATTGCAGGTAGAGCACCCTGTAACTGAACTTATCACTGGTTTAGATTTAGTAGAATTAATGATTAATGTTGCCTTAGGTAAAAAACTACCATTTTCTCAAAATGATATAAAGTTAAACGGCTGGGCTATGGAATCTAGAATTTATGCTGAGGATCCTGCTCGCAACTTTTTACCTTCAAGCGGTAGATTAAATCTATATATTGAGCCAGAAGAAAATTCTCATGTTAGGGTAGATACAGGAATTTATGAGGGTGGTGAGGTTAGTATGTTTTATGACGCCATGATAGCTAAATTATGTTCCTATGGAAAAAATAGGGATGATGCTATAGAGCACATGAAAAAAGCTTTAAGTAATTATGCAATTGAAGGTATATCTCACAATATTACATTTCTTGAAACTATTATGAGAAATAAAAGATTTTGTAGTGGTGAAATATCTACAAATTTTATAAAAGAAGAATTTAGTAAGGGATTTTTAGGTAACAAGCTTGATGGCCAAGACAAAAGAGACTTAATCTCAACTGCTATGTTTATTTATACCAAAAATTATAGTAGAAATTCTAAAATTACAGGTAGATTAAGTAAGGAATCAAAACAAATTAATGATCGTTGGGTAGTAATGCTTGATAACGAATCCTATTTAATACAAATATTATCACATTCAAATGAAGAAATGAAAATCAGTTGCGATAATACTGAAATCAAAATTTCTAGTCATTGGCAAAATGGTGATAAACTATTCAAGGCCGCTGTTAATAATGTTGAAATTGGCGTAAATATTAGAAAAAACAATAGATCTGGAGGGTATCTATTGCAACATTCAGGATCAGATGTTTATGCTCAAGTTTTATCACTTAGAAATGCTGAACTATATAAATTTATGCCTAAAATAGAAAAAAACCCCAAACCAACTGAGTTAACATCCCCTATTACTGGTAAAATTATTAAATTTAAAATTAATGAGGGTTCAGAAGTAAAGGCTGGTCAAGAATTAGTTATTATTGAGGCAATGAAGATGGAAAACATTATTAGAACAGATTATGATGTTAAAATTAAAAAAATAGAGTTTTCTGAAGGTGATGCCGTTGGTGTTGGTCAAGTTATAATGAGTTTTGCTTAGATAATATTGTAGGCCTTGATGACAAATTTAGAAGATGAAATTATAAAATTAAAGAAGAGCCTTAATGCGGTTATTCTTGCGCACTTCTATCAGGATGAAGAAATACAAGAAATAGCTGATTTTGTTGGTGATTCCTTAGATTTATCCCGCAAAGCAACCAAAACAGACGCTGATGTAATTATTGTTTGTGGTGTAAAATTTATGGGAGAAGTTGCTAAAATTCTCAATCCTAATAAAAAAGTTTTAATCCCAGATATGAAAGCAGGATGTAGCTTAGAAGACTCTTGTAGGCCATCTGAGTTTGCTAAATTTAAAGGAAAACATCCTGACCATATAACCCTTACCTACATCAACTGCTCAGCTGAAATTAAAGCATTATCAGATATCATAGTTACCTCAACAAATGCCATGAGTATAGTTAAGCAATTACCAAAGGAACAGAAAATTATCTTTGCACCAGACCGTCATTTAGGTAGCTATATTTCTAAACAAACCGGTAGAGATATGTTGTTATGGCATGGTAGCTGCATTGTTCATGAACAATTTAGTGAAAAAGAATTAGTTAAATTACAAACTAGACATCCGAAGGCAAAAATTATTGCTCATCCTGAATGTCCAGAACATTTACTTTCTTATGCTGATCATATTGGTTCAACCTCCTCTCTTTTAAATTTTACTAAAGAACATATTGGAGATGAATTTATTGTTTTGACAGAACCGGGCATTATACATCAAATGAAAAAATCAAATCCAACAAGTAAATATTATGATTGCCCTGGAATTGATCAATCTGGATGTACTTTATGCAACACCTGCCCTTATATGCAATTAAATAATCTTGAAAAACTATATAAAGTAATGAAAGATCAACATAATGAAATTACTTTAGATAATAATTTAATGAAAAAAGCTTCTAGATCTTTAGAAAGAATGTTGGAAATGTCTTAGGAATTAAAAAAAAATATTAAATATTATTTTTTTAATAATACTTAATATAAATGATAGTTTTTTTAATTATAATTGATATAACTAATACTATTTACTAGCTAGTTATTATTAATTAAAAGGTAAGAGTGTCTTGATACTTTATTTTGGTAAATTATTTTTACCATCAACATAATATATTACTATTATTGGAAGGGTGGCCGAGTGGTTGAAGGCGCACGCCTGGAAAGCGTGTATGGGGTTTATTAGCTTCATCGAGGGTTCGAATCCCTTCCCTTCCGCCAGTTTAATATCTACAAACCGAATCTCCTCTCAAGTTTTATAAATTTCATCAAGCCTTGTAACCCCAGTAATAGCGGTACTTAGCGAGTTTCAATTTCAATTTCAGTCGTCCTTTCCTCTCTCTAAAAATTTATAAAAATTGCTAAAATCAGGCTAAAAATTATCTCCGTCTCCGCTTGGGTCGTCCTTTTTCAAAAAAAAGGGACATCGGTAAACACTGGCTTTGTAGGATTTGTAGCGAACTTTTTCGGGATCGTAATTTAATAACTGATCAACACTAGTAATAGCACCTCCAATATCACTATTTA
>CERI01029819.1_pt1 | contig 19079 bp, 12 predicted proteins | sample 350261 | NCBI WGS metagenome assembly CERI01 (sample SAMEA2620979, study PRJEB7988) | marine metagenome | isolation source: saline water (ENVO:00002010), including
ACTGTAAAAAAAGCTGTAAAAAAAGCTGTAAAAAAAGCTGTTAAAAAATCTGTAAAAAAACATCAAAATTAAAAAAAATATAAAAACTAATAAATTAATATATTATTAATTATTTATAATATATTAATGAGTTTTTTAGAAGAAAATAATAAAAAATGTAGTCATCCACAATGTAATAAAAAAATAAAATTAACAGATTATGCATGTAAATGTGGTGATTTTTTTTGTAAAATGCACATTTTTCCAACAAATCATTCTTGTAGTTATGATTATAAAGAAAATAATAAAAAAGAAGATGCTATAAAAAAATTAGAATGCAAATCAACAAAAATAGATAAAATATAATTATATTATATTAATATAATTATGAATAAAAGTTTAAAAAACAAAGTAATTTCATTTTATGATAATTTAAAGAATAAAAATCTAAGTAAATCATTTTTATATTATTGGTTTACTAGCGGAATAATTATAGCATTATTTTTAGTTGTATTAGAAGTTATAAGTTATAATCCAAATTTTGTAGAAATCTTTGCATTTTTAAGTGGAAGTTTTTTTATAATTAATTTTTTTCAATTTTATACAGTAGATAATGAGAATAAAAATGCAATGAAACCATTTTTAATACAAACAATGATAGGTGGCGTTATATGGGTTTTATATGGTTTAATAATGTACATTTTATATATAAAAAATATATCAAATTATCAAAATATGTTTATTACGCTACTAGCTATAATTTTATTTTCAGTTGTACATTTTATTCTGGTATTTAAATATGATTTTTATAAAAAAATAGGTTTATATAATTAAATAATTTTTATTTATTTTATTACCATTTACTTTTTCTAACATTAATTTTAGGACCTTTTTTCTTGGTACTAGAGTTGGGATCATATACTTCTTCTTCGTCGTCCGAATCTAAATTCTTACTTATTTCCCAAAATTCTTTGGAACCTAATTTAAAATTTTTATGTTCTTCTGCATGATACCAGTATATTTGATCGTGTAATTTATTAGATTTGACATTATTGTTAATAACTAAACATTCAAAATTTTCTGTACATTGATCCATAACTTGACAAAATGATTCAAATGTAGGAAACATACCGGCATAATTTTCATAGATTCTTTTTCTATTAGCAATATATGGTTCTCGCAAAATAAAAACATAATCAATATTAGTTCTTAAATTGGGTGGAATACCAAGTGGATATTGCATTGTAATAATTAACATAATCTTCCAATGACGACCATTCATAAATAATAATCTCATTACTTTATCACGCGTCCATGATGCATCATATAAACAATCATCTAAAATAACAAATGCACGAGGGTCAATTGAAGATTTTTTATATAGTTCCATTTCTTTTTTTATTTGTTTCAAAACGGTGCGTTGTCTTTTTAAAATCTTTTCTATTATAACACTATTATATTCATCATGAATAAATAATTTAGGTACATGTTGACTATAAAATCCATTACCTGCTTCTGTTCCACTAATAACAGTACCAAGTGGTATATCTTGATGATAATATAATAAATCTCTTACTAAAAAAGATTTACCAGTGTCTCTTCGACCAATTAATACTATAACCGGTCCTTTATTTTCATCTGGTCTAAAACTAATTGTTTTCATATCAAATTTCTTTAATTCTAAAGTCATTAATAATATTAATTTTTATAATATTATTATTTTTACTAAATTAATTTAAAAAACGTTCATATTAAAAAAATATTATTACTTTAATAAATAATGAAGGTGTTTTATAAAAAAAATAATAATGAAAATTTATTTAAGCAATTAGAAAAAATAGTAGAAATTAAAGATAATCAAAATTATATACCTATTTATAATATATTTTTTAATTTAAATTCTTTAAATTATAATTCTATAAATTTAGATAGTTTATCTAATATACTTGATTTGGATAAAAAAATAAATTATTCTAAATTTTTAGGAAAAATTAATAAAAATAATGAAATAATAAAAAATAAAAAATTTTTCTTTAAATTTTCACCGATTATTGATCCTTGTAAATATGTTATTGGAAAATTTGATAGCTCTTATAATATTTTAGATTTACCAAATTTTAATAATATATTAGAATTATCAAATAATAAAATAATGAATCCATATAATTCATCTTATTGTGATTCATTATTTTCATTTTTGTCTAGTAAATTATTAAATGAATATAATTTTTATAATGGAATAGATTTTTATGGATCATTTATTGGGATTAAGGAAAATTTTACCTTCGATATTTCAGAAGAATTGGATTCTTTAGATGAATCGGAATTTTTTATGAATAAATTAAATTCAGAATTCAAAATATTAAATAGTGAAATACATAATAAATTAATTAATGAAACAAAGAAAAATAAAATAAAAATTAAAATAAATAATAATATCGAATTAGATGTAGATGAACTAAGCATTGGCAAAAGAGATAAAGATAAAAATATGGATCAAAATGTCCATAATAATATATCAAATTCAAATATAAATATGTTAGAAATATCACATGAATTTATATTTAAAGATTTTTCTAATAATGAAACCAGTGATTTTTTAAATCAAAAATCTTCACACAATTCTAATTCGAGTACAGCATCGCAAGTATCATGCAATAATTCATCATGTTCATCTAGATTTTCTATGACAGATCATGAAGAAGATGAAGATGAAGAAAGTGAAACATGCGATGAAGATGATAATATTAGCGATGCGGAAGATGAAATAATGTGTAGTATTAAAGAATTTCCAGTACAATCAATAATATTAGAATGTTGTGATGAAACGTTAGATGATTATATGAGAAATAATAATGTAAAAGATAATGAATTAGAAAGTATAGTTTTACAAATATTATTTACATTAATAACATATCAAAAATGTTTTTCATTCACGCATAATGATTTACATACAAATAATATAGTATATAGTAAAACCGAAAAGCAATATTTATATTATAAATTTAATAATAAACATTATAAAATTCCTACTTTCAAAAAAATTTATAAAATAATTGATTTTGGAAGAGCGATTTATAAATTTAATAAACATTTATTTTTTAATGATAGTTATTCAAAAGATGGAGATGCATATTCACAATATAATTGTGAGCCATATATGAATGAAAATAAATCAAGAGTAGAACCAAATTATAGTTTTGATTTGGCAAGACTAGGATGTAGTATTTTTGATAATTTTATAGATGATTTGGATGAAATACCTAAACTAAAATCGGAAATAAAAAACATTATAATTTCATGGGTATTTGATGATAATAATAAAAATATTTTATATAAAAATGATGGTTCTGAGAGATATCCAGATTTTAAATTATACAAAATGATAGCGCGAACAGTACATAATCATACTCCACAAAAGGTTCTCTCTAATAAATTATTTGATAAATATACAATAAATAGAAAGAAAATAAATAAGAACGCATCTATATTTAATATAGATGAATTAGAACATATGTAAATAATATTTAATATTTTATTTTATATTAAATATTATACTAAAAATCTGGTCTATTTAAAAAAACTTTTGTCTCTGATTTTGTAGCAACAATATTAAAATAATTATTATAAAAATAATATATTATTATTGTTAATACGAAAATAATCACAGCATCTTTAAATATATTTTTTATTTTGAAATCAGGTGATTTTATAATAAATTTATTTTCAATGAATTTTATAATTATAAAAAAAATAGATAAACAAATTGCAATATAATAAATATTCATTTGGTATAAATATTTATTATATATATTTATTTAAATTTTTACGAATTTTTTTTATAATTCTTCTATGTCTAGTGATATATCAGGTGGTTCAATTTTAATATCATCATTATTAAATAAATCAACATCTATATCATTTGTTATACTTTTAATATCATCATCTAAATCGAGTAGTTCATTTGTTATTGCTAATTTTAAATCATCATTATCATTATCATTATCATTATCATTATCATTATCATTATCGTGATTATCATCATTATTTATAGACGTATTTTTAAGAATGTCTATATTAGTATTTATTGGTATCTGAGTTGTTTTACTACCAACTTCTTGACGTCTCTCTATATCATTAGATTCTTCCAAAGAGTCTCTATTCATGTCTTTATTAACCAATTGTAATTCTGTTTTTTTTTCTGGTAATTCACTTTTTAATTTTTCTTTAATTTCTTCAACAGCTTTTTCTCTCTGTAGTTCTATTGCTTCTTTATCAATTACTTCTTCACGTTTTTCTTCTACTGTAACATCTGTTTCTTCAGATTCATCCAAATATTTTTTTAATAATGATTCAATGGGTATAGATTCTCTAATTGAATTTAATATAGATTCTTTTGTAATTAATTCTAATTCTCTATTATTTTTTTGAATGTCTAATGGTTTAATATCTTTTTCAAACAAATAAACATTTACATAAATTTTTCGTGCTAATATTATATATGTTTTATGAATAAACTGATAAATATTTGGTATATTTATATCTATTTTTTTTTGTGTAATACCAACACGAGCACAAGTCAAACTTTTTAATTGTATTATATGAACACATGAGAGTAAATCTTCTAAATAATTACACCCTGTAGATGATATAATTCTATCAGTTTCTGTTTTTACAATTTCATCACTCCATTTAGGAATATTATTTAATAAATTTTGAAAAGTCATTAAATATTTTTCTTCGTTATTATTTGTTTGACAAATTAAAAAAGCTTCATCAAAAACAGATTTAATACCTTCTATTAAAGAAGGTGTTACTATATTTAAAAATCTAGCACACCATTCATTCTTTGATTCTATTAAACTACTAACATTAAAGTCGTCCATATTTAATTAAAATAAATATTATTTAAATTGTAATTATTACGAAAAAAAATAAAACTTAAACAAAATAATATTAAAATTTCTTCAGATTTTATAAATTTTTTATAATTATTTATTATAATTAAAAATTTATATTTAATTGAATCGCTATATAATTTATAATCGATATAATCTATTAACAAATTTGCTGAAATGCCAATATTATATAACTTTTTTGCTAAAATAGATATAGAATCTTTATTATTGTAATTTTTTAATATTTTATATAGCGTTGATGATTTTTTACTACAAAAGTCATTATCTTTATTATATATTTTTAAAATATTTACTTTATTATTACAATAAAATTCAGAAAATCGTGATAATATTGGTTTTAATATTTTATTTTTATCTTCAACTACAATAAAAAAACGTGTATTATGATTATATAATTCAATACATCTTCTTAATGCTGATTGTGCATCAATTGTTAGTTTATCGGCATTTAATAAGATAATAGATTTAAAATTATTATTTATTATTGAAGAATTTGCAAAATATTTCAAATTATCTCGTATAAATTTAATATTACCTTTTCCATATGAACAATTTATAATAAGTGAATTTTTTATAATATTATCATTGTTAATATATATTAATTTTAAGAAATTATATAAAATAGTTTTTTTACATGTTAAACAATCACCATAAAAAATAATATTTGGAATATTATTTGATTCTATATAATTAATCAAATCTTTATTTAATAATGTAGACATAAATACTAATAATATATAAGTATTAGTATTTATATATAAATAATAATAATTATGATAAATTTTTTTTTAACTTATATCAAAAATAGAATAAATATTTTATTATATTTAGATGATTATATTCAAAAAAATAATATAAATTTTCGTATTGAAACTCGTATTAAAAGTAAAAAAAAAATTTTATACAAAATATTTGATAAGAAAAGAATACCTATAGATATATTTGGTATACGTATAATTTATAATAATTTAAATAATATTTACGATACAAATACCGCGTATATTATAGAAAACATTTTGAGAAGCAATTTTTTTGAAATTCCATTTTTTTATGACAATTATATAGCAAATCCAAAAAATAATTTATATCAAAGTATTCATTTTTATTTTTATTTTTTATTATTATTTGAAATACAAATTAGAAATAATGATATGCATATAACTTGTATAAATGGCACTGCTTCCAATTATTATTAATATACTATTATTTTGTAATCATAATATAATATATAATAATGGCAAGATTAGTTAGTAATTCACCAAGCATACAAATTACCATTTTCGGAAATATTACATCTAGTTTGCTGGAAACTTTAGGAACAAGTGATATAACAAGTCTTAATAATTCTGGATTAATTTCAGACGATATTTTTAACCAAGCGAACCCTTCAATTAATACACAATTTGTTTCAACTACAATAGCAAGTGATTCAACACAAACAGTGGTAGGAACTGAAGGAACAGGATCAACTCAACAAATAGCTAATATTTTACAAGAAACAGAAATTATAAATATTAATAGTACCGGACAAAGTTTTTATCAAATCGTTACACAACAACCCCATAAATTTTTAAAGTTTGATGTTGATATAGATGGTGTTCCTAATAATAAAACATCATCTAAAGTAATCATAAAATGGAGTTATGATAATATTTTAGTAAAAAATGATAATTTATCGGGTGATAATTATGTAAAATATTCAAATGAAATAAATACTCAGAGTATATTACCATATATAAAAAAATTATATATTGATATAAGTTCTACTTTAGCCGTAACTCAAAAAGGTCAGTGGTTAAATTTAGCAACATTTGATGTTTCTGCAAATTATGATATTGACGAATTTAAACAATTTACAATAAATAAATTTAAAGGTGAAACGCCCTTAACAAACATTGATAATATTTTATCATATGAAGATCAAAGATTTGATATTAGAGTATATGGTTCAAATGATGCTTTAGAGTATCCTTCTGTAAACAATCGCGGATTAATTTATGGAAACTGTAATTTTTTACCAGCCACAAAACCATCAAAACCATTATATGTTGGTAATGATATTATAGATAATAGTTGTATTAAAGTATATTATACAGTTAATGAAACAGAAATAGGGTCAACTGATCCAGATACAAAAATAGATAGATATTTATTACTATTTAACGAGAGCGATACTCTTGCTAGTTCTTATATAAATTATACTACACCAAATGCTTTTTTAACTAAAAATTTACCAATAACATATGGTATAAATGAAAATGTAGAAATTAGTTTAAATAATATTAGAAGTGGTAGTAAATATGATGTTTTAGTACAATTAAGAAATAATATTAAAAGAGATGAATTTTCAAGTCAAAGTGATAAAATAACAACATTATTTTCAAAAATACCAGAATCTAAAGTGGATTATAATTTTGATGTAAGTTTAGATATTATTGGTACTAAAAAATTTATAAGAAATAAAATATCAAACGGTGCCGAAGAAATATTTTTAAATATAAAAGATGCTGACTCAGAATTAAAATATGAAACACATGATGATCAATATTTAGAAATATCAAAACCTCAGTATAATTATCAAGAATCAGATTTAAATGGTTTTGGCAAATATATTGATGATATGGATAATTTAGTAAAATTAGAATATCATATTAATAATAAATTAAAACAAGAAATTGTATTTACTGGATTCAATATGGATTTGAGAGAAACCAAAAGTAATGGAAATGCTTTCTCATTTTTTAATGATTTTGAAAAAAAAGATATGTATGAGGATAGTGATGATGATAAATTAAAAGGATTTAGAATTGGTGGGAAATTTAAATTAAATAATTTTGATAAAAATTTTGAAAATATTATAGGTCCTGCATCATCTGATCCATATAAAATAGAATTAAAATATTATCGTCATCAAGACATAGGTTATAAAAATATTAGTAAAACTTTTAATGTTTATATTGATAATTTTAATAGTTTACCATCTTTATATAGAAATAATATAGATTTTAATGTTAACTTGATAACCTATAACATGGGTTTACCTAGTGTAAAAGCATTTTCTTTTGTATTTGATAAAGGTTTATTAAATGTAAATTCAATAAATATGTTTATAAATGGAAATGGTATAATTGAAACTATATTACCAGTAGATGATATATCATGTGATATAAGTAAAAATATAATATTAAATAATTATGAATTAAATCAAACAGGTATGTATGATTTTAATAATGTTAATTTTCAAAATAAAATACAAAATTATTATAGTAATATTCATTATACTAAATCTTTATTAACAAGAAATAATGAAATAAAAGTTAAAGAAATATTATATAATATATTTTATCCTGATGGTAGAGAGATTGAAGCAGATTTTTTAGCAAATCATTATTGTGATTATAATAGCTTTACAAAAGATGATACTGGTAAAATTATTTTAAGTAAATTAGATTTAGACTTAGTAAATATATATCAATTTCAAAATATTAATGTTTTTAATAATAATATGACAAATTTAAATTATACTTTATATTTTAATCATGGTTCAGCTGTAAGTGATCAGACTTTATTATATATTAATGGTGGATTTAATGGAGCAGCAATATATCCGACAATAAATAATTTTGAATTTAATGATATTAATTTTATTTCAGATCCATATTCATATGCAAATATTTCTTATAATTTGAATGGATTTAAATTAAATAATAATAATGGATATAAATGGATAACTTTTAGAATACAAAAATTTAATAACACAAGTTTTAAATTTAATGATAATAATAGTAAATTAATAAATACTGAATTTAAAGGATTAAATAATAAAGGGCCAAAATATATTCCATTTTCTAATTTAAATAATTTTAATGAATCAGATACATTATTTCCGAATGAAATTTTAAATAAATTATCTGATATAAACGACAATAGTGTTATTGGATTTTGTGAATTTACAGATATATATAATGTAAAAAAAATATCACTTTTTAATAAAAAGTTTTCAAAAAATAATAGTTGGATGACACATGGGACTTTAAAAAATAATATTGCATTTTTATATTTATTAACTTACCAAAATGAAGATTTAAATAAATGGGGATCACTTATTCATGATCATGAAAGAAGTCAATATGGTATATATGTTGATCCTAATTTAGTAAAAGATTATTTGTATATTAGCGTTGGTATTAAAAATAATTTAGTAATTTAATAGATAATCGTATAAATTTTATTGTATCTAATGTATATAAAATAATGTCAGATACAATAAATCTCGATAACGATGAAAAATTAAATATATTATTTAAAGATTATTTAAATGTTACATTTACAGATGAAAATAAAAAATGGTACGAAGAACAATTAATGGATTATAAAAATCATATAAAAGATGAAAATCTTCTAGTTGATACTATACCTGATATTCCAGAATGGACTTATCCAATAAAAGCTGAAGATGTTGGATTAACTTCAGATGATTTTTATAATTATACAGAGTCAGATACATTTAATATAATGAATGTAAGTATTTTAGAAGATAAAACTCGTACAATAAGACGATATAAAAAATTAAAATTGGATGTTTTAAACGGTACAACAGTTCCAGGACAATCATGGATTAAAAAAGATATATCAGACAATAATATATTAGCAGATAGTATACAATTTAATTATAATAACTATTCAAATCAATTTGATGAAGTTATTCAGCCATATCAATATTTTTTATATTCATCGAATCATATAAATGACGGTGATATAATATTAAATGATGAAACTGGAGGAAATTGGATTTTTAATTTAAAAGCTGGAATTTTATTTATTCCTGATTATGAAAATTTTCAAAATTATGATAATACAATAATTCCTGATAGAAATAAAATAAATACACATGACAATATACCACTATTTACATTTTATAAATATATTGGTAGAAAGGGTATTGTTAGTAATTTTAATATTTTACAAATAGTAAATAAAAAATTTGATAATGAAATTTTCAATTCTGATGGTTCTGTTACTAGATTTCCCAATCCAAATATTGAATATATAGTTGATTCAACTAATTATAAAATAGTTAGTGAAATTTCACTTAATTTAATTTCAATAAAAGCTAATAGTAAATATAGAGTAACACTAAATTTTAATTATTTAAGTGCAAATTATATTGATACTTTATTAAAAGTGGCCGTTTGCTATCGCATATATAATAATAATTTATTTCCAAATGAAGAAGTTATGGGAGAATATATTTTAGGAACTGAGAATACAACCTTTAATTATCAATTGTTCTCAAATTCATTTTATGAAATAATTAATTGTGATTTAAATACAAATATAGATTTTTATTTAAAAGCAATGATTTTATCTACAACAAATGATCAAAATATTTATGATGCATTAGAAGATTTACATAAACCAAAAATTTATTTTAATAGACAAGGGAATAGTTTTACTATAGAAGAAGTTAATAATTAATGCGTTAATTATATTTTATATTTAAACCTTTAAATTATTTTTAAATTATTAAAAATTTCTGTATATATTTTTTTTATAATTTATATTTAGGTATATTTTTAGCATATTTAGGAAAAAATATTATTATTTATTATTTGCGATAAAATTTTTGTAAAAATAAATTTCAATACATATAATGAATACAAATTATATTGAATTACTTAATCCGGCTAGAAAATGGAAGATTGGTACTTTTGGACATTTAAACTTACTTGATGTTAGTGGGCATACTTACTCTACTTTTGTAGATATATCTAAAAATTTAAATGTTATTGGAGATGTTGATATCAGTGGTATTATTAATTTAAATAGTGCTGGTATTATATATGGTCCGCCTAATATTGTTTTAAATCCACAAGATCATGATACATCAGGGGGAGATATTATAATTAAAGGAAGTCTTGATATTAAAGATAAATTACATGTTGAAAATATTAATTTTTCAAATCATAGACCTATAACAAATAATATAGATCATAATCATCACTTGACAAATAGTACTGAAATACAAGATTTAAGTGCTATAATTTTTGATCATTTAATTCCTCGTAGATTAAATAGTAGAATTATGATCCATATTAAAATTAATTATTTTTGTAGTGTTGCTTATTCTGAAAGAATTAATATTCAATTATGGAGAAATGATACTTTAATAAATGAAGATATTAATTTAGGAACAATTAATGCTACAGGCGGATTTAAAAACACATATACATTGAGCTTTATGGATATTCCTAATAATTTATTACAAAATAAATATTATATTAAATATAAAATAGAAAATAATTTTAGTTTAGTACCACAAGGTATAGTTGATATTAATACATCATCTTCTATAGTTATATACGAAATATCGTAAAAAATTTATGTAAATCATATTTTATTACTTAAAAAAATAGGTATTATTTTTGTAAATTTAGACTAATTATTTTATTTTATAATATTATAAAATAATGGGTTCGAATACACAGGGACTAATATTTAATAGACATACTGATAATTATTGGGTTACAGCACAGGATGTTATTGCACCCAGTAATACAAAAAATTTACGTCTCCGATCGCGTGATACCAATTCTAGAATTGATATTAATGATAATACTTTCAATGAAGCTACTGATTCTACTGTTTCTCAAAATGCAAATACTTATAATAAAAATATTGTTATGGCAACCGATAATATTATAATAACTGGACCCTCTAACGAAACATACAATCCTTCATCTAGTGCAAATAATACTGTTGGTTTCAAAGAATTTGTATTTAATTCTAAACGTGCCATTCAATTACCGCGAGGAACAACTAATGATCGCCCACGCTATGATACTACACAAAATATTGACGTTGATGGTCGCGCCGGTTTAATACGTTTCAATACAGATTTAAATGTATTTGAAGGTCATAATGGTGCTGCTTGGAATGTATTAGGTGGATTAATTGATGTTGATAAAGATACCTTTATTACCTCTGAAGATAGAACTGGTGGTGCTCCTAATAATACTAATGTTCTTAGATTCTTTACTGGTGGCTCTGCAGATTCTGGATATGCTCCTCAAGAAAAATTGAGATTAATGAATAATAGCGTTGAAGATGGGGGTCGTATCAGAATGGGTCATGATCTTTCGGGTGCAATTGATTCATTCACAATTGAATTTGATCCTACTAATGGTGATATTGATACTTCTGGTGTAATTACTGCCAGTGGTGGAATATTTTTTGGTGATAAAAATAGTGTTTCAAAACGCGGTGGTAAAATTTATGCCGATCTTAATAAAGATTATACATTAATTATTGACCCACATGGTTTAGAATTTAATGGCGAAAATCCCGGCGATCAAAGTGGATGTGTTGTAATCCGAGGTGACTTACTTGTACAGGGTAATACTACCACTGTTAACTCTTCAGTTGTTGAAATTAGTGATGTTAGTGTTCGTTTAGCCACTAATATTAAAGACGAACCAACATTAGGTGCTATTGGAGATGACGTTGGAATTGTTGTTGGTGATATGTCTAATACTTCTTTTGATAAAAAATTTGTTTATGATTATAATGGTGGAGCTAGTAGCTCCAATAATGATAGATGGCGCTCCAATTTATCACTTCATGTTGAACAATCATTAACAGTAGGAACAGGCATTGATAAATTCGACTTAACCAATACTAATGGTCAATATTCTCTAAAAACAGGTAATAAAACAACTGCCAGTGGAACTAATGCTACAGCCATGGGTTTACAGGCTGAAGCTACACACGAACAATCTGTCGCCTGGGGTAATACTACTAATGCTAATGCAGCACAAGCTACTTCATTTGGTAATTCTACTACTGCAAATGGCACAAATTCAACCGCATGGGGCAGTGGATCTGTTTCATCTGGTATTCAATCTACTTCATTTGGTATTAACACTTCTGCTACCCAATCACAAGCTACTGCTTTTGGTAATGCATCAATCGCTAGTGCTACAAATTCAACTGCTTTTGGTGATACTACAAAGGCCTCAGGAACTGACTCCACCACATGGGGTAAACTAACATTCGCCAGAGCCGACCAATCAACCGCATTTGGTACAAATTGTGATGCTAAAGCTATCAGATCAACCGCGTTCGGTAATAATACATTTGCACGCGGTGTCAATAATACAGTATTTGGAAATTCTAATGATATTAGTGGTAATACAAATACTGCATGGGGATTTTCTAATATTATAGATGCTGATTCTAGTTGTTCTACTGTATTTGGTTCATCTAATACTCTAACATCTGGAACAAATACTACAATTACTGGTAGAAATACAAACGTAACTAATATTCATTATTCTATAGTTTCTGGAAAAAATCATACTATTACTAGTGATGGTCATGGTACTGAAGGTCAAATTGTTACTGGCCGCGACCATACACTTAATAATGCGGATTGTACTATTTTGACCGGCAGTCAAAATACTTGCCATGGCCAGCATTCATTAGTTTGTGGTACTAATAATACACAATATCAGGGTATTAATATGATTATTGGCGGAACTAATAATATATCGGGTGTTGATGGAGAATCTATTGAAAATCAAGCTGCACATGGTATAATTTTGGGTAGAAATAATACAGTAACAAAACATCGTGCGTGTGCTTTTGGTAAAGGAAATACAGTAAATGGTGAAGATAATATGGCTTGGGGTGAAACAAATACAGTTCATAATGGTGTAAGAAGTACCGCATGGGGAAATAATAATGAAGTCAGTGATTCGGACGCTACAGCGTGGGGCAGTGGAAATCATGCTAGTAGTTGGGCCAGTACTTCTTTCGGCTATCAGAATGAATCTTTAGGTAGATTTAGTGTTACATGGGGAGATAGCAATAAAGCCATAGCTGAGAATTCTACTGCATTTGGAAAAAATAATGAAACACAATCTAATCACACTGTCGCATGGGGGACAGACAATATTGCCAAGAAGATACAATCAACCGCATTTGGACGAAATACACTGACCGACGGTGAACAGGCTACTGCATTCGGTTATTATACACAAGCAATAGCAAACAATGCCTTGTCATTTGGTAATTCCACAAAAGCAGCAGGTACAAATAGTACTGCTTATGGTTCAAATACTGATTCTAGTGGTGTTAATTCAACCGCTTTTGGTCAACTTTCAAAGGCATATGGAACTAATTCTACTGCTTTTGGATTATCTTCTTTCTCTAATGCAGCACAGGCTACTGCATTTGGTGAAAGTTCAAACGCGACAGGAGTAAATTCAACTGCTTTCGGCAAAGATACAAGCTCTAATGCTTTACAATCCGTTGCTTTCGGATTAAGAACACTTGCTAGTTCGGAACAATCCACTGCATTTGGTAAAGATACAATTTCATCTGGAAATCAATCAACATCATTCGGTTATTTAACAACTGGAAGTGGTACCAATTCAGTAGCATGGGGAAATAATACACTTTCTTCTGGCAATCAATCTACTGCGTTTGGTGAAAATTCATATGCTAATGGTAATAATTCAAGCGCATTTGGTTTAGATGTTTCTGCTGGAGAATCTCAATCTACTGCTTTTGGTCAAAATTCTAAATCTTTTGGTGTTAATTCGACTGCTTTTGGATTACGTAGTGATGCTAGTGGTGTTCAATCTTTAGCTTTTGGAAAAGATACTAAAGCCTATGCAGACCAGTCTGTTGCATATGGTCAAGAAACAAAAGCTATTGGAGATAATGCTACCACATTTGGTTTAAGAACAGACGCCAGCGGTGTTCAATCTACCGCCTTTGGTATAGATACAAAAGCAACAGGAGCACAAACATTTGCTTTTGGTGATGGTAATATTGCTAGTGGCATGAATGCATTTGCATTTGGTTTAGATACTAATGCAATTGGTTCGCAATCTACTACCTTCGGTGTTAGCTGTGAAGCTACTGGTGAACAGTCTACTGCATTTGGAAAAGATTGTTCCGCTAGTGCATTATGTGGAACTGCTTTTGGTTTTCATTCAAGTGCTTCAGCCAATTATTCTACAGCTTTTGGTAATGATTCGTCTGCAAATGGTGTGTCTTCACTTGCATTTGGTCATAAAACATTAGCAACAAATACTAACTCTACTGTATGGGGCAGTGAATCAAGATCGCAAAATGTAAATTCTACATCATTTGGACAATATTCACAAGCAAATGGTGAAAGATCAACCGCGTGGGGATATAATACTCGTGCAACAGGTAATACTTCTACTGCATGGGGTTATGAAACATATGCTCAACATAATTACGCAACAGCATGTGGACAATATACTCAAGCTAACAATCAAAATGCACATGCATGGGGTTATAATACAAGAGCTAATGGCGATTCTTCTACTGCTTGGGGTAATCATGCCCATGGTCAGGGAAGTTATTCTACGGCATGGGGTAATAATTCTCGTGCTCAAGCAAGCTATTCCACCGCATGGGGTGTTAATTCATATGCTAATAATTCTTATTCTACTGCATTTGGTAATCATACACAAGCCGATAGAGATTATTCTGTTGCTTTAGCCGGAAGAAATGATAGAGATCAATATAAAGTATTTATGGTTGGTACTGGTGGTACTGGTGGAAATGATTCTGAACGTACTGCTTTAAGTGTTAATTATCACGCGAATACACATATTGATGGTAATATTAATCTTAATAAAAGTGTTACAACAACTTCTAAAGCTGTTAAATTACCAGTATCAAATAGTACATTTGTAATTAAAAAAGGCGCGGATTTATCTAGTTGTGTATTTACAAAATCACAAGGTACAGATATTTCTAATACATGGATACCATTAAAAGGTTTCAATGGTAAATATGGTGTTACTACCAGAGATGGTATTTCTTTACCAACCGCCATTACAGATAGTGCATTTGTAATACCAGATTATGATGTTTCAATGGTTCCATCGAGTCGTTTTAGTAAAATTAAATTAGATTATAAAATTAATTTTAAATGTTCACATGAAGCAGATCAAACCATATCATTTAAGGTTACAAGAACAACTTATACTGCCGGTGGTACAGTAAACACATCCGATGTACTTGTTTTCCAGGATTTAGATTTAGGAACTGCAATGGGTGTTAGTGCTAGTGGTGTATATAATGGAAGTTATATTGATGATCCAGAAGACGGTACTTGGGGTAATTGGTTAAGTGATGATGCATCAGATGATGATGATATATATATTAATCAAACTGGACAAACAAAAAGAAAAGTAGTTTATACATTACACTTTAAAGTAAAAGATGATTATGATAATATTATTGATGTTGAATCAGGAATTAGAGGTCATGATGGACAAGCGGATACAGCATGCTTTAATATGATTACTCTTCAAGAAATATATCAACCCCATTTCGAATTAGATCAGCGCCGTAGTTCTTGGGATATTTATTAAATTATATTTAGAATCTTTATTTATTTTAAAATAAAACAAATAAAGACTATGTGAAAATATAATATATTATTAATGACAACCCCTTCAAGTATTCCTACGGATGTCTATATTGCTGGTAGTACTGGACAAACAAAAATACATGATTTTAATCCTGGAAGAAAATCATGGCAAATGTATGCGCATAAAATTTCAACAATAGGAGATAATTTAATATTTGAAGCTATTGGAACAAATTCTGAAATATATTTTAAACAAAAAAATAATGAAGTTTATAAAATCACTGATCTTTTAGGAGGTGGTAATTCATATGATGATGGTCAAGCTATTATTATTGGATATAATGCCGGATTAACTGACCCATCTAATCATTCAATTGCTATTGGCAATGAAGCAGCACAATCAGATAATCTTCAATATTCAATTGCAATTGGTTACCAAGCAAATAAAACTTCAAATCCAGGAGGATATACTAGTGATAACGGATATAATATTGCAATTGGTTATCAAGCCGCTGGTCAAGTTCCTTCTAGTGCTCCACCTTATGGTAGTAATTACAATAATATTTCAATCGGACATCAAGCAGGATATAAAGCGACATATTCGAATACTATAAATATTGGCCACCAAAGTGGTTATGAAAACCAGAACATGAATACAATTGGTATTGGTCTGAAAGCGGCTTACAAATCCCAGAACTTGAATTCAATTGCTATTGGTAATCTAGCGGCTTATCTAAATCAAAGCACGAATGCAATTGCTATTGGAAATAATGCTGGAAAATTATATCAGGGGACGACTTGTGTAGCTATTGGAGATGGGGCGGGAATCGAATATCAGGGGTGGTATGGTATTGCTGTTGGATATCGTGCTGGATATATTCAACAAGGCGGAAATTCAATTGCAATTGGGAGAGAATCTGGAAATTATTATCAGGGTAATTTTTCAGTTGGTATAGGTCATCACGCAGGTGAAAAAAATCAGGGTAATGAATCAGTTGCAATTGGGAGAGAATCTGGAAATGAAACCCAAGGATCGCGATGCATTGCTATTGGATATAATTCTGGTAATAATATTCAGAGCAATAATGCAATTGCAATTGGTTATGAAGCAGCAATGAATAACCAAGGTGCAAATTCAATTTGTATTGGTTATAATGCTGGTAGGGATAATCAAGGATTGAATTCTCTCGCAATTGGATATAATGCAAGTGCAACAAATGAGAAATCAATTGTATTAAATGCAACAGGAATTACATTAAATAGTAGTTCTAGTAATGCATTATTTATTAAGCCCATTAGAAGTAATACAAATAGTAATAAATTATTATATAATTCTTCAACGGGAGAAATAACATATCAACCAGATAGTGGTGGAGGTGGAACCCTTCTTGTGGATAGTATAACAGAACTAACACCTGGAAATGGTGTTAATATTGCGGGAGGAGTTAATATTACAGGTACAAATATAACTGGTATAAATACAATATCTGCTCAAAATTTTAATATAGGTAGTACAAATGCAATAAGTGCAGCTAGACAAGGAAATTTTAGAGATTTGGAAGTTAAAAGTGGTACCAATCAATCAACATTTTTAGTAATGGGAGATAGTGGCGATCTAAGTATGAATGGAACTCTTACTGTGGATAATATAACAGAACAAACAACTGGAAATGGTGTTAATATTGCGGGAGGAGTTAATATTACAGGTACAAATATAACTGGTATAAATGCAATATCTGCTCAAAATTTTAATATAGGTAGTACAAATGCAATCAGTGCAGCTAGACAAGGAAATTTTAGAGATTTAGAAGTTAAAAGTGGAGCCAATCAAACAACATTTTTAGTAACAGGAGATAGTGGAGATTTAACTATGAATGGAACTCTTACTGCTAATAGTATAACAGCAAATAGTATTAGTATTACTGGTATTGTAAGTTTGGCCAATAGTAATAAATTACTATATAATTCTTCAACAGGAGAAATAACATATCAACCAGATTCATCAGATTTATATCTTGATGGTGAAGCTATTAATATTGGATATAATGCCGGATTAACTGATCCATCTAATCATTCAATTGCTATTGGTAATCAAGCGGGAGAAACAGAAAATCTTCATCATTCAATTGCAATTGGTTATCAAGCAAATAAAAAATCATTTCCAGGGTGGGGCGCGGACATGGGGCTGGATGGATATAATATTGCAATTGGTTATCAAGCAGCCGCGGATCCAGACGGCTATGGACCCACCACACCTACACCTCAAAATTCAAGAAATATTTCAATCGGATATCAAGCTGGTTATCAAACTAAAAATTCTGATTGTGTATCTATTGGAAGTGAAGCAGGAAAAATTAATCAAGCATCAAAAACAGTCGCCATCGGCAACTTCGCCGGAAAGAACGACCAAGAAGAAGAGTCTATTGCCATAGGGCGTTATTCAGGTCATGCACAACAAGGATACCGATCAATTGCAATAGGATGGCTAGCTGGTGGCACATTGCAAGGTGCAAATTCTATTGCAATAGGTACTAGGGCTGGTGCTAGTAATCAAAACCAGAGATCAATTATATTAAATGCAACAGGAAGTTCATTATATAGTAGTCATAGTGATGCATTATTTATTAAGCCTATTAGGAGTGATACAAATAGTAATAAATTATTATATAATTCTTCAACCGGAGAAATAACATATCAACCAGATAGTGGTGGGGGAATAGATACAACAATTGGCAAAGCAATAACTGGAACATGGGCAACTA
>CERI01284295.1_pt1 | contig 19072 bp, 15 predicted proteins | sample 350261 | NCBI WGS metagenome assembly CERI01 (sample SAMEA2620979, study PRJEB7988) | marine metagenome | isolation source: saline water (ENVO:00002010), including
AAATATTGAAAATGATCTGTTCATTTAAAATTTACTATATTTTAATATTATAAAGAGGGGTAAGTTAAAATTCTTATATAAAATATATTTTTAAATATTTATTTTTTTTTTTAATATGAGTTATAAAAACTAAATGACAAAAAATAAACTTTTAAAACCTATTCTTGTTAAAAATAAAAATTTAAGGAAAAAGTTCCCAATTATTCAAAAATATTTTCAATTGTCATTAAAGGAAACTGATAATTTTCCAAAAAAAAATAACATTATTGTTTCAAAAAAAATTGTACAAAAAATAGGTTGTTCTGTTTGTCACAGTAAAAAAAGTGAAGATTTTTTTGTATATCAAGGATTTGTACATTCAAAATGTTTAATTTGCTCACACATTTATATTTCTAACCCACTTAATGAAAATATTTTAATTGAAAGTTACAAAAGTTCAAAGACAGATGAAGCTTATATAAAAAGAATGAAAACAAAATTTATTTTAAATTACAACAATAAACTTTATGAAAAGTATTACAAAATAAGCAAAAAATATATAAATAAAAATTCAACACTACTTGAAGTTGGATGTGGAACCGGACAATTCTTAAAGTTCCTTGTTAAAAAAGGACATAATCCTTATGCAAGTGAGTTTATAAAATCAAGCAAACACTTAGTTACAAAAATAATTGATAAAGACAGATTTTTTTTTCAAGTAAAAAATTCGGATTTACCTTTTAAAAATTATTTTGATTTTATTTATTTGTGGGGGGTATTTGAACATTTAAGATTCCCACTTAATGAGCTAAAGATTTTCAATAAGCTTTTAAAAAAAGGTGGAAAAATATTTTTGTTAATACCAAATTTACAAAGTAGAGCATTTGAGTTACTTGGTATGGCAACACCTACAATTACACCAAAAAATCATCTAAACTTTTTCACCGACAAAAGTTTTAATTATATTTGTAAAAAAACAGGTTTTAAAGTATTGAAAAAATATCAAGAGCTTCCAATAATAGATCTAATGTATGATTACATCAATAATGAAAAAAAAGAGATTAAAAAAATTCTAAAAGAAGATAAATCATATTACAGAGCTTACTTTATTCAAAAACAATAACTTTTTGAAAGATATCAATTTAATTTTTAGTACAGTAAAAAGTAAGTATATTTCCATAAAATGGCGGGGACACTTTAGAAGTATCAAATACTCTCATTAAATCTTTTTTATTAAAATGGCTTTCATCAAAATAAGGAAAGTCTTTATAATTTATTGTGAAGCCATTATGCTCCAATAGTTTAGACAAACCATCATTAGAAAATAGTGAAATATGAGTAGGGTCAGATAAAAGTCTAAATTTTTTCTTGTATCTACGAGCCATTGCACAATCAAAATCTGGTGTGCCAATAATTAAATGACCCCCAGGTTTCATAATTTTATTTACATGTTTAATCATAGATATCGGATCTTGGACATGTTCGATAGTGTGGTAACATAAAACCACGTCAAAGAAATTTTTTTCTAAAAGTTTTTTTTCAACTGTACCACAGTAGATTTTATTATAATACTTTAAAGCCAAGTTACATGCTCTTCTTGATGTGTCTATTCCATATTTTTCAAATCTTTTCGAAATTGCATAACCTACATGTCCTGGTCCGCACCCCAAATCAAGGAATTTTAATTTATTTTTTTTATTTGGAATGGCATTAATAAAATTAATTTCATTTTTGCATCTCAAAATTTTTTTATTTCTTTCAAGATCACTAAGCATATTTCTTTTAATCCCATCCGGGTCTATAGTTGCATTATAAGTATCTTTCAAAATTACTTTTCTTTTTTTAAAATATAAATTTTCTTTTTCATAAACTTTACTCTCTAAAAGAGCTGAAATTATTTTTATGTCTAAATTATCATCAATTTCATAACTTAGCTCTTTTGGAACTTTCAACAAACCAACAGGTGTAACTAATCGGTTACTTTTTTTTTTAAAGCAGTCAATTCTTGTTATCCAAAAATTTCCTGTCTCTTTTTTTCTAGGTTTTTTGAATTGTGTCATATCTCTATTAAACAATTCTTTATCTACCTGATCTAAAAAAAATGATTTATCTTCTGTATATGTCGCGATTGAATTTAATTTTTTGTTTTTTTCTAATTTTTTAATTCCCCGCTCTATAAATCTTGCCTCGTTTAAAGGAGAGGTAATTTGCAAAATTATAACATTTTGATAAATAATTTTTTTTTTTTCAGCTAACTTTAAGTAATCTAGAACTGCACTTTCTGTTTTTATTTTATCACCAGATAATTTTTTTGGTCGATTATGTAGTATCAATTTTTTATAAAAATTTTTTCCTAAATTATAATATTTTTTTGAATCTGTAGATAAAACTACATGTTTATTTTTAATTTTTGTTGCCTCAGTCAATTGATAATATAATAAAGGTTTTCCACAAAGAGTTCTTACATTCTTATCATAAACTCTTTTACTTTTTGATCTTGCTGGAAGAAAAATTAGATTTTTTATTTTTTTCACAAATTTTTTTAAAAAAATTTAATTTTATTTTTTAATTAATTATCATTATAATTTTTAAAATTTCTTTACATTATATTTTATTTTAATATAGTCGATATATAGCCATTACCTCTAATGAATAATATTTTTTTTATAGCTGAGATAGGAATTAATCATAATGGTGATATTAATATAGCAAAATCATTAATAGATAATGCTAAAAAAACAGGTTTTGATTGTATAAAATTTCAAAAGAGAGATATTGAAACAGTATACTCTAAAGAAATTTTAGATAGTCAAAGAGAAAGTCCATGGGGAAGCACTACAAGAGACCAAAAACTAGGTCTTGAGTTTGATAAAAATGATTATAATGAAATTGACAATTATTGTAAAAAAAAAGACATAGACTGGTTTGCTTCTGCTTGGGATCTTAAAAGTTTAGAATTCCTGGATCAATATAATTTAAAATATGCAAAAATTGCTTCGGCAATGATAATAGATAAAAATTTCTTAAAACAAGTCGCAAAAAAAAAAAAATATACTTTTATTTCAACTGGTATGTCAACTTTGCAAGATATTGAAGAAGCGGTAAAAATTTTTCGAGAGGAAGATTGTGAATTTGAATTAATGCATAGTGTTTCTACTTATCCAATGAAAGCAGAACACGCAAATCTCTTAACCATAAAGGATTTAAAGAATAGATTTAAATGTAAAGTAGGTTATAGTGGTCATGAGACGGGTTTAGCTGTATCTTATGCGGCATCAATGATGGAAATATCTTCACTTGAAAGACATATAACTCTTGATCGATCCATGTATGGCAGTGATCAGGCAGCTTCATTAGAACTTAAAGGTATGAATGATTTAATTAGTGTCATTAATAAAATGCAAATATCTTTGGGAACTATAAAAACTGGACATATTTATGAGGAAGAATTTGCTATAGCAAAAAAATTGAGAGCGCATATTAAAATTTAATTTTTTTATATGAATAAAAATTTTAATAGACATTTTGAAAAAAGAATTAAAGAGTCTTTGAAAGTTAAAAAAAGTCTTAACAATAAAATTTTCAAAAAAAAAATATCAGAAGTAATAAATATAATTTACCAATCATTGAAAAATGGTGGAAAAATAATGTTATGTGGCAATGGTGGTTCAGCAGCTGACGCACAACATTTGGCTGCAGAGTTTTTAGTAAGGCTAAGGCCAAACATAAACAGGAATCCAATTCCAGCAATTTCATTAGCACAAGATATTTCTACTATCACTGCCTGCGCCAACGACTATTCATTCAATAGTTTATTTTCAAGAAATTTAGATGCACTTGGCTTAGAAAAAGATGTTTTGATTGCAATTACAACAAGTGGAAATTCTAGAAATATTATAGAAGTTTTAAAAACTGCCAAAAGAAAAAAAATATTTTCAATAGCATTCTTAGGAAATGATGGTGGTAAAGCTAAAGGCTTAGCAGATATAAGTTTATTGGTACCAAGTAAAATCACTGCGAGAATTCAAGAATGTCATATTTTTATTGGTCATATTATTTTTGAGGCTGTAGAGGATTTATTAATAAATTAGTAGGAGAGAATAGTTTGACTACTACAATTAGTTTTAAAAAAAATCAAATAAAAATCAGAAATGTTTGATTTAGTTATACTTGCGGGTGGAAAAGGAACTAGAATAAAGAAATATTTGAATGGGAAGCCTAAGCCGTTAATCAAAATTCTAGGATATAATTTTTTAGACTATGTTCTATTTCAATTATCTAAATTTTTTTTTCAAAATATTTTTATTATAGCAGGGTACAGGGGAAAATATATTAGATCGAAGTATCATTTAAAATATATGAATTTGTCTCTTATCAGAGTAATTAACGAAAAAAAATTAAAGGGAACTGGTGGAGCATTGTTCGAGGTTAAAAAATATATAAAAAATGATTTTTTTGTTGTGAATGGAGACTCTATTTTTGATATAAATATTCTTGACTTAATAAATAATTTAAACCCAAATTCTTTTGGAAAAATTGCCTTAACTAAAAATAGTTCTTACAAGACTAATGATAAATTAAATCACTTAAATTTAAGAAAAAATGGTAAATTATTTTATTCTTCAAGTTTAAAAAACTCAAATTTAATGAATGGTGGGGTTTATTTTTTTAAAAAAAAAATTCTTAAAAAAATTAAAAACAAATATTCTAGCTTGGAACAAGATATCTTACCAAATTTGATAAACAAGGGTCAGATTTATGGAAAATTTTACAAAAGTTTTTTTATAGATATTGGTACACAAAAAAATTTAAAACTTGCTCCAACAAAATTAAAGTTTTTTTTTAAACCCGCAATATTTCTTGATAGAGATGGTGTATTGAATTTTGATAATGGATACACTCATAAAATACAAGACTTAAAATTAATAAAAAAAACAATTAATTTTCTTAAAAAGAAAAAAAATTATTATCTTTTTATTGTCACAAATCAAGCTGGAATTGCTAAAAAAAAATTTTCACTTAATCAATTTTTTTCATTCCAATCAAATCTTTTAGAGCAATTATATAAGCGAGGTATTTTCATTAATGATGTTAAATTTTGTCCTCACCATAAATATGCTTTATTAAAAAAATATAAAAAAAATTGTTTATGTCGAAAGCCAAATAATAAAATGCTAAAGGATTTGCTTAATACTTGGCCAATAATCAGAAACAAGAGTTTTATGATTGGAGATAGTATTTCTGATAAAATTGCCGCTAAGAAAACAAAAATAGTTTTTAAAAATATCATTGATATAAGATAAGAAAAGACAAATAAAATTTTTTTAGATTATCTATCGCAAAAATCAGAAATTAGTCTGTTTAAAATAAAATTAAACTAAAAATATATATATACATAAATTATTGTAACTCATAATTGTAAAGTTTATTTTCCTAAATTTTAAAAAAGATCTTTAAATAAACAAAATTTTCAATAAATTGAGTAACTAAATGATTAAATTTAAAGATTTTTTAATTAATAGCAATTCATCAATTAAAGATGCAATCTCAAGAATTGAAACAAATGGCAGAGGAATAGTTTACGTACAAAATTTAAAGGATAAAAAAATTGTAGCCTCTATAACTGAAAGCGATATTAGAAAAGCTTTACTAAAAGGTGTTAAAATTAATGAAAAACTCTCTAAATGCTTGAATAAAAAATTTATTTATATTGATGATAAAAAAAATAAAGAGCACGTCTTAAAGCTATTAGATCAGAAATTATCTATCATACCTGTGTTAAATAAATCGAAAAAATTAATTGATCTTATAGATAGAAACTACAATACAAATCACATAATTAAAAAAATTATTAGAGCAAGATCACCTGCAAGAATAAGTCTTGCAGGTGGTGGTACAGATATTACAAAATATTTTTTTAAAAAAGGAGGAAGTAGTATTTCCTTTACAATAAATAAATATTGCAATGTTTCTTTAATAAAAAGAGTTGATAAAAAAATTATTATCAATTCAATGGATTTTAAAAAAAAAATTGTTTGTGAGAATATTGAGTCATTATCTTATGATGGAAACTTAGATTTAATAAAAGCTTGTATAAAATTACTAAATCCAGATTTTGGTTTTGAAATGACTATTGAAAGTGAAATGGGACCAGGGTCTGGTCTTGGAGGCTCTGCAGCAGTATCCTCATCAGTTATAGGAGTTTTAAATCATATTCAAAATAAAAAATTAAGTAGATACGAAATTTCTGAACTTGCTTTTCAGGCTGAAAGAATAGAACTTGGGATATCTGGGGGTTGGCAGGATCAGTATAGCACTGTTTTTGGTGGTTGTAATTTAATGGAGTTTGAGAGTAATTTTAATTTAGTTCATAATCTAACACTACCTGGAAATGTTTTAGATGAACTTGAAAGAAGAATTGTTATTTGCGATACAGGATTACCTCACAAAGGTGAAGCAATGCAAATTAACAATGACGTTAGTAATAAAAAAAGAGACTATGGAAAAAAAATTAAGTCACTAGTTTTTGAAATTAAATCTCAACTAATTAGAGGAAAATCAAATTATCTAGGTGAGCTTATTCAAAAAACATGGGAGTTAAAGAAAAAATTAAACAAAAATATGACAAACAGCAAAATTGCAAAACTTGAGAATAAACTATACAAGTCAAAACTTGCCTCGGGTTGTAGATTATTAGGCACAGGGGGAGGAGGACATATGCTTTTTTTTGTAAAACCCCAAAATTGGGTTTCCTTTTTAAATGAGATTGAAAAATTAAGAATTAATTATTTCTTGGTAAAATTTGACAATAGTGGCCTACAAGTATGGGAGTCTGATTGTGATTAAAATTTCAGTCACTGAAGTATATGAATAAAAATTTTAAATAAAGATTTTGATCTAATAGCAGATTACTATATAGTATAAGTATTTTATGACTACATCAATTGAACAATCCTGGAATAAGCCTTTAAGTATCAGTGCAGATATAGAATTTTTAAAAAAAACAAATGATCCAATTATAATCTATGCACTTGTAGATGAAGCTGAAGCTATAGCTAATGCATGTAAGGAAAATGGTATTTCAGTCGCAGCTTTTTGTGATAACGAGAGCAGAAAAACTAACAAACCTTATTGTGGTCTGGAAGTAATTTTTACTCCAGATTTACCCAAACGTTTTCCAAAAGCAAATTTTATAATTGCTCATCAAAGCTTAGATGATTGTGCAGAACAGTTGTCAGAAATGGGTTATTCTGAATTTTATTCACCTTTGAATTTGTTAAAAAAATATAATATTGAAAAATACTCATATCTCACTTCACAATCCTATATGAGAAATAAAATAGAGAATATATTAAGAATTAATGAATTGTATTTTGATGAAACTAAAACTTATATTCGAAGTTTAGATGTGGTTATTACCACAAAGTGTTCAATGAACTGTGAGAGTTGTGCAAATTTAATGCAATATTATATTAATGCAAAAAATACAGATGAAAAAGTTTTGCAAGCGTTGAAAAATATTAGCGAAAATACGGATCACATTTCAGAATATAGATTAATTGGGGGAGAACCTCTAATGAATAAACAATGGGCAGAAATTGCAAATAAAATTATAGATCAGGATCCTTCTCGAAATGTTTATATATACACTAATGCAACAATTTGCCCTAAAGATGAGCAGCTAGAATCTTTTAAGGGAAAAAGAATTAATTTTTTTATAACTGATTATGATGAGTTATCACGAAATATGAACAAAACTGTAGAGGCATTAGAAAAGCACAATATACCTTACAAAATAAGGCCTGCTGGTAACTGGGTAGACTGTAGCAGTATAAGAAAACATAATAGATCAATTCAGGGCTTAAAGCAGGTTTTCAAGGAGTGTTGTGCCAAACAACTTTATACACTTATAAGTGGCAAGCTTTTTACTTGTCCATTTATAGCAAATGCTGCAGAGCTTAAAGCCATTCCTCATAATAAAGCTGACTATGTAGATTTATTATCTGATGAAAGTAATTTAAGAAATAAAATTGAAAAATTAGTTAAAATGAAGAATTTTTTCCCTGCGTGTGATTTTTGTGATGGTAGACCTCACGCCCCTGAAAATGCCAAGGAGTATGCAGGCAAAGGATTGATTAAAGCTGGTAAACAAGCATCTTCAAGAATTCCATTTGAAGTATATAAATAGCTTAAGAATTTAAGTGAAAAAATCTGTCAAAATAAGCATAGTAATTCCGGTGTACAATGGTGCCCCTTTTATTAAAAGATGTTTTGATAGATTAATCAAACAAAATTTTAAAGAATCTTTTGAAATTATAATAGTTAATGATGCATCTACTGACAAAAGTGTAGAAATAATTAAAAAATACAAATTACCTAATCTTAAATTATTTTCATTGCCAAAAAATTCAGGTCAATCAGTAGCAAGAAACATTGGAATAAAAAAATCTGTTGGAGAATATGTTTTTTTTCAAGATATAGATGATCTTATATCACAAAAAACATTTAGTACTCTTTATAAAAGTGCAAAAAAAAACAATTGCGATATGGTTTGTAGTGATTTTGAGCGAATAGAAAAAATAAAGAACCAAAGAAAAGGAAAATATAACTACACGACAAACCTAGTACTTAATTACAAAAAAATTACCAAAAAAATGATTCAAGAATTGTATGATCCTTCATTGGGTCACCTTGGTATTTTTGGATGCAACGGAAGGTTAATTAGGAGATCAACAATTATTAAAAATAGAATTTTTTTTGAAGAAAAAATGAGATTGATAGAAGACAAAATTTTTGGATGGAATTTGTTGAGTTTTTGTAACAAGATAATTTATATAAAAAAGCAACTTTATACTTATTATGTAAATCCAAAAATAAATACTGCTCTAACTGATAGCTTAAATTATGGTTTTGGCCTCAAAACAGTAAAACTTATACTTTTTAATATTAAAAAAAGTTTAAAAAGACGAGGATTGTCAAAAATTGAATTAGAAAAATATTGTCAACAAGGATTAATATTTTTTTCTATACATGCACTTATAACAATAAGTAGACCAATGTTTTTAGGTAAGATTGATTTTAATAAAGCAAAAAAAATTCGTAGAAATATTATAAATGAAATTTTTAAAGACAACGATATTTCTAAAGCAATAAAGAAATATGTACCTTCAACTCAAGAAAGTTCATTAATACCAAAGGCAATAATGCTGAAATCTCGTATCCTTTTAGAACGCGCTTGCAATAAAAGAGCAAAAGAAACAATTGATATGCGTAGGAAGGGAAAAGTATAGTGTGTGAATGTAAATTGTCTAATTGTATTCTTATAAAGATAAAATAACATATTTACATATAGTTGATTTGAAATAATTATTTTCTATTCTAAATCTAAACAAATTTATTGATCTATAAATTTTAATTATATAAAAAATAGATTTTATGAATAAAAAAATTTTATGGGCAATTATTCCGGCAAGATCTGGATCAGTAGGTTTAAAAAATAAGAACATAACATCATTTTTAGGCAAACCTCTTTTGGCTCATTCAATAAATTTTGCTAAAAAATTAAAATTTATTGATAAAGTCTTGCTATCAACAGATTCAAAAAAATATAAAAAAATAGGTATAAAATATGGAGCAGAAGTACCTTTTTTAAGATCAAAAAAAGCATCTCAGTCTAATTCAATGGAGGAGGATGTTCTAGAAGATATTAAAAAAAAATTAAATAAAAAAAAAAGCAAGCCACCAGACTATGTGTTATGGTTAAGACCAACTTGTCCATTAAGGGATATAGGAAATTATATAGCTGCTTATAAAAAATTTAAAAGATTAAAAAAAAGTGTATGTATCGTCTCGCAGACAGATCCAAGAATATTTGTTACAAAAGATAAAAGATTAATTCCTCTAAATTTAAATTTTAAAAAAAAATCTATGGTAAGAAGGCAAGATTGTAAGCCAGCTTATAAAATATTTTATGGTGAATTTTTTAAATTCCCAAAAAAATATAATCAAAAATTTTTAGGAAATCAGGTTTTTTTTGTGGAACAGAATGATTTGTGTAATATAGATATTGATACAAAGAAACAGATGAGTATTTATCAACAAATGATCAAATCAGATAAAAAAAATTATGCAAGATTTTTACACACAAGTTAAGAAAGTTGTTGATACTTCTGTTAAAAAAAAAATTTTTTTAAAAAATAAAAAAGATTTATCAATGCTAACCAAAAATGATCTGACAGTTCAAAAAAAACTTGTAACTTTAATCAAAAATTTTTTTCCAGATATACAACAATTCATATGTGAGGAAAATTTTAATATCAAAAGTTTCGATAAAATAAATTTTGAAAAACCATTTGCTGTAATAGATCCAATTGATGGCACTGAAAATTTTTTTTCTGGAAATGAAATGTTTGGAACTTTAATATCAATAAATTCTAAATCTAAAAAAATAGATATAATTTATTTGCCAAATCAAAAACTAATGATTACTAGAAACAATATTAACAATTTGTGTAAAAAAGCAAAAAAAAATAATAAAATTACCTTACTTTCAACCAAATGTTTGGGTAATAATTTTATTGGCTCACAATATCGTATGTATGGTAGCTCAGCATATTCTTTTTATAAGTTTATTGTAGGCGAAGTAAATGAGTTTATTTACTGTGAGGGTGCTAAAATTTGGGATTGTTTTACAGGTTTAAGGTTAGTAAGTTTAACTAATTGTAAAATTAAATTAAAAAAAAAAAATTGGATAACTAAGCCATCATTTAAAACAGAATTTAAACTAAAGTGGATTTAAGTTTTTTTAAAAAAAAAGTTGTTGAATGTTGTAATAATCAAAACAAAATATTTATTTTGGGTAGAGGATTTAGTACTTCATTTTTTCTTAAAAATGCAGGAAGTATTAAAAATAAAAATCTAATTATTGGCTTTAATACTAATGAAATTGTAAATCAAATAGATTTTTATTTTACAAATAAAAAAACAATTCCAAATAATTTGCCAAAGAGAAAACTAATAGAATTAAAGAAAATAATCGATTTAAATATAGATGAGTCAAAGATTTTTAAGATAGGCTCTACTAATTATAGTATAGATCCTTTGCTTTTTTTTTTAAATAAAACTGTTGAAAAATCAAAAAAATCTTTAGAAATAGTGTTTGTTGGTTTTGACTTCAGAACCTCATTACCTGACGGAGATTATAAATTTAAAATAAGAAAAAATCTAATTCAAAATCATATAGATATTTCTGGTCAAAGAGATTTATTTTTTAAAAGAAAGAATTTTTTTAGCAATATCAATATAATTCATGCTGGTTTTGACTTACATTCTGATAGCGATCCTAGAGATAGTATTTTCATAAAGAAAAAAGAAAAACAATTTAAAGTAAAAATCGTTGCTGAAATTACAACAAATCATCATGGCGAAACTCAAAAAATTATAGATTTAATTTATGGAGCAAAGAAAGCTGGAGCAGACTTTGTAAAGTTTCAAATGAGAGACGTTGAAAATTTTTATTCTAAAAAAATTTTGGATAGAGACTACAAATCTCCATATGGAAAAACTTTTAGAGATTATCGAAATAAATTAGAATTATCAGATGAACAAATTGAATTAATAATTAAACTATGTAAGAAATTAAAAATTGAACCTTTTTTTTCAGTTCTTGATATTTCAAGTTTTAAAAAATTAAAAAAGTATAATTTACGTTTATTAAAAATACCTTCGACCATATCTGAAGATAAAGTTTTCTTAAATTTTGTAAAAGATAACTACAAAGGTGAAATTGTTGTCTCTACCGGAATGACAAATGAAGATTATTTACTAGAATGTGCAAAATTATTTAAAAATAATAAAAAGTTATATTTATTACATTGTGTATCATCATATCCTACGTCACCTTTAGATGGAAATTTAGCAATAATTAGTATTATTAAGAACTTATCATTGAGATATAAAAACATTATACCTGGCTATTCATCTCATGATTTAACAAAAACTGCTTCCGCCATGGCAGTAGCTCTAGGTGCACAAATGATTGAAAAACATATTAAAGTTAGTAGTAATGAATGGGCTCATTTTGATGAAACTGCATTAGATGTTAATTATGAATTTCCTTCATGGGTTCAATATGTCCGTTCATCTGAAAACATTTTAGGAAAAAATATAAAAAAAATTCTTAAAAGTGAGCATCACAAGTATCCTAAAAAAAATTAACTTTAATTTAAGACTAATATTATATATTGTTAATAAATTTATTTGCTAGCAATAAGATATCACTTAAATAATTTTAAAATTAAATGTATAAAATAATATTATCTTAACTATCAATGCAAACTCTAAAAAAATTATTATTTTTACTTACTCCTGATGAGCGTAAAAGTGCTGGTTTATTAATAGTTATGATTATGATAATGGCATTGTTAGATCTCATCGGAATAGCATCAATTCTACCATTTGTAACTGTTCTTACTAATCCAAGTTTAATTGAAACAAATATTATTTTAAATAACATGTTTCAAGCATCAAAAATTTTTGGAGTTCAAAATAGTCAACAGTTTCTTTTTGCTCTAGGAATTCTTGTATTTGTTTTATTAATCATATCACTTACATTTAAAGTTCTCACCACATACGCTCAACTTCGATTTGTTTCAATGAGGGAATATAGTATTGGTAAACGTTTATTAGAAGGTTACTTAAATCAACCTTATAGTTGGTTTTTATCTCGCCATAGTGCTGATCTTGGAAAAAATATTTTATCAGAAGTGTCCCAAGTAATTGTATATGGAATGAACCCATTAATAGAATTAATTTCTAAAAGTTTTGTTACAATTACGCTTATAGCTTTGATAATTATTGTTGATCCAAAACTAGCTCTTATAGTGGGTACTTTACTTGCAGGATGTTATATAATTTTATTTTATTTAATACGCACTTATGTCACTCGAATTGGAAAAGAAAGTTTAAAAAATAATGAGTTACGATTTACTGCAATTAATCATGCATTCGGTGCTGCCAAAGAAATTAAACTTGGAGGTCTAGAACAAAAATATATAAAATTATTTTTAAATCCATCTCTAATTTTTGCCAAAGCTCAAGCTTCTTCACAAGTAATTACTCAATTACCTCGTTTTATTTTAGAGGCAATTGCCTTTGGAGGTATGTTGTTATTAATACTTGTCGTTATGAGTAAATCAGGCAGTTTTAATAACGCTTTACCTATTATTAGCTTATATGCTTTTACTGGGTACAGGTTGATTCCGGCGTTTCAACAAATTTATGCAGCTTTTACGCAACTTAGCTTTGTTAGAGCTTCGCTTGATAAGTTGTATGATGATATCAAAAATCTAAAATCATCTAACGAAAATCAAGATCAGGGCATTTTGCTATTTGATAAAACGATTGGTTTAAAAAATATTTATTATGACTATCCAAATACATCACGAGCAGCTTTAAAAGATATCACATTATGTATTCCTGTGAATTCAACTATTGGATTTGTGGGGCACACTGGAAGTGGTAAAACTACATTAATTGATATTATTTTAGGATTATTGCAGCCACAAAAGGGTACTTTAGAGATTGATGGAAAAGTTATTACAAAACAAAACTTAAGATCTTGGCAACGTTCAATTGGATATGTGCCACAATATATCTATTTATCTGATGAAACTATTGCTGCTAATATTGCCATGGGAGTAGAGTCTAAAGATATAAATTTTGATTTGGTTGAAAGAGCATCTAAAATTGCAAATTTACATGATTTTGTTGTTAATGAATTACCTAAGCAATACCAAACAACTATTGGGGAACGTGGCGTAAGATTGTCAGGTGGACAACGCCAACGTATTGGAATCGCTCGAGCTTTATATCACAATCCACAAGTACTTGTTTTAGATGAAGCAACAAGCGCTCTAGACAACCAAACTGAAAAAGCAGTAATGGATGCTGTGAACAACCTCAGCAAAGACATTACAATTATTTTGATTGCTCATCGTTTAAACACAGTAAAAAATTGTGATATTGTTTTTAAACTTGATAAGGGTCAGCTTGTTAGTCAAGGAACATTTGATGAGTTACTTAACACAAATAATCACTTTTGATATAACTTGAAAATTGCAAATTATTATTACATAAATAGTAGTAATTTTTTTTTACTATTCTTTAAAAGTAAATTTAATTTAATATTTTTATTAAAAAAGCTAAAAGTAGATTATGATACTGACCTAAGAAAAAAACTCACTTAGGTTGACAAATTTATGAATGTAGATGTTAAAAAATAAAAAGTCCAACACGATAGCACTTTTAGATACAGATGAAGTACCAAGTGATTTAATCAAAAATGTAATATATAAATGGAATGGATATCAGCAAAGCTCCAGTTTTTATTCTGTGCCTGCTTATCTTGAAAAAAATTCTAGTAGACTGAAAGCTAAATATATAAACTTTATAAATAGCTTAGGTGACACAAAGATAAATGAAAAAACAATAAACGATCATCTTTCTTTAAAAAATGGCTACAATTTATGGTGGATGTCTTTAGTTGCTGAGAAGAGTCCTTTTAAATCACCAAAAATATTTGATTGCTTAAGATTATTAGCCTTAGAAGAAATTATAATTTCACAAGACATAAAAAAAATAACATTACACAGTAGTAGCAAGATATTAGCTGAAGCCGTGAAGATACTTTGTGCTAATTTAGCTATTAGTTTTTCATGGAATCGCACTAAGTTTAAAAAAAAAATTAAAAAAATAGATTCTTTATTAGATATTTATCGTTTGCTTCCAGTTCAAACCCAAAATTTTATCTCATATTTTAGAAGTCTATGTTCACTCTGGTCATTAAAAAAACAAAATAATACCTCATGGTTTTCAGGTGGAACATCGTTAACTATTTTCTCTTACTTTGACATTATTGAAAAAAGCTTTCTTGACAAAAGTAGGTTTCGTTCAGGTTATTGGGGATCAATAAATAGAGTTATGTCTAATATTAGAAAGAAAGTGAATTGGGTACAAATTTTTTCTCCAAACCCAGTTATTTCCTCACCAAGCCTCGGTTTATCTGCAATTAAAAAGTTTAATAAAAAAAAAACAGAAAATGGTTTTCACGCATTTCTTGAAGGTTATCTTAATTTTTCTTGTGTTGTACGTTCTTGTCTAAACTATTTGAGACTTATTTTTAGCAGATGGCATTGGAGAGATAAATATATTAGTTTAGCTTTTCAACCAAAAGGATCTTCAGTATCGTTATGGCCCTTTTTAAAAAATGATTGGTATTCATCTATTCGTGGATTAAATATTTTTCAAAATTTTCTTTTAATTGAGCTTTTTGACTCAGTTATGGCCGATATTCCAAAACAAAAAAAAGGTTTGTACTTGTTAGAAAATCAAAATTGGGAAAAAGCCTTAGTACATGCTTGGAGACGTCATGGTCATGGACAACTTACAGGGGTAGTAAATACTCCTGTACGTTATTGGGATCTCCGTTATTTTGATAATTTATATAACTTTAAAGAAGTATCTAATTCAATTATATCTAAAATTAAATTAAGACCTGATTTTGTTGCAATAAATGGACCATCCTCTTTGAAATTTTATCTCGATGACGGCTATCCTTCAGATGAATTAGTCCCGGTCGAAGCTTTGCGTTATGAAAATCTTTCAAAAGAAAGTTCTGAAATTAAAGTTTTAAAAAATAAAGTTGAAAATTATAAGTCTACTAGGGATGTGTATAATGTATTAATTCTTGGACAAATTTTATGGTCACAAACAAATGATGCGCTGACATGTTTAGATAAAGCTGTTTCTAATATGAACCTAAGTTGTAATTTCACTTTAAAACCACACCCTAATTGCCCAATTTCCAAAATTAATTATCCAAATTTAAATCTTAAACAAACTAATGACTCAATAGAAAAAATATTACCAAAATTTGATTTAGTTATTGTTGCTGGAAGTTCCACATCTGCGCTAGATGCTTACATAGTTGGATTAGAAGTTATTGTTTTTTTAGATAAATGTGATTTTAATTATAGTCCTTTACGAGGTTTTGATGATGTAATGTTTGTAACAAATCCAAAAGAAATGAGTAAAATGCTTGAATTAAAATTAAAATTTAAAAATAATGTATCTGTTAGAAAAAAAACTATAGATCATTTTTTTTGGTTAGATGAAAGATTACTGAAATGGTATCGTTTTTTAAAAAATTAAAATATCTTATCCCTGATAGACCTAGTCTAAGATATAATTCTTCAGGTGGAACTAATACTTTAGCTGAATGTTTATTAGCATTTCAAGAATTATTTTCTGTCAATATAAATAAAGAAATTAAAATAATTCAGAATTACGAAAATATTTTTGCATCAATAACAAAAACTACTAATGCTTTTAGTTTTGGTGCAGGTAGAATGGGTCTGTATGCTATTCTTGAGGCACTTGATATAAAAAAAGATGATGAGATAATAATTCCTGCATTTACTTGTGTAGTTGTGCCAAATGCTATCCTATACCATAGTGCAAAACCAGTTTATGTAGATATTGATCCTGAAATGTTTAATATAGATGTTAATAAAATTGAGTCATCTATTACTTCCAAAACGAAAGCACTTTATGCGCAACATACCTTTGGCATACCTTGTAATATTAAAAAGATACGTGAAATTGCAAACCGACATAACCTGTATGTAATTGAGGATGGAGCGCACGCGCTGGGAAGTTTTGTAGATGGTGATCCAGTTGGATCTTTGTCTGATGTTGGTTTTTTTTCTACAGATCGTACCAAAACTATAGGTACGCATGTAGGAGGTATGGTAGTAACAAATAATACAATAATTGCTAAAAAATTAAATTTAATTCAAAAAAAAAGTTCTTTCTTATCAAGTTTTACCACTAGAAAAATACTTATTACTTTTATTTTTGAGTATATTTTTTTGTCCCCAAAACTACTTTGGATTGGTCGTGTAATACAGAATATAATGATTAAAACTAGGATCCTTTTTTACTTTAGCGATGAATTAAAAACCTCCAAACCTAACAACTACCCATTTCCCTGTAGACTTTCATCAGGACTAGCAAAAATTGGGATCAAACAATTAAATGGATTAGAAAAAAATATTAAACATAGAAAAAAGATTGTAGATTATCTCGAAGACAGAATAAAATGGAATAAAAATCATAAAAATGTGATTAAGGAGTCTGTTTTACTTCGCTATTCCTTTCTTGTTGATGATAGAAGTAAATTTGAGGCTCTTTTTCACAACCGATTTGATTTAGAAGTATGGTACAAAAGTGTGGTACATGGCCGAAATATGAATTTAAGCTCAGTTGGATATAAAGCAGGAACATGTCCAGTAGCAGAAAAAGTTGCTAAACATATTGTAAATTTTCCAACACATTCTCAAATTTCTATTAATATTTTAAAAAAAGAATTGGATAAAAATTGGAATTGGCTTCAAAAACATATCGTAAATGACTTTAACATTTAATATAAAATAACTAGTAAATAAATTTTATGATCAAAGATTGCTTCAAAAATAAAACTGTACTTGTCACAGGTCACACTGGTTTTAAAGGTTCGTGGCTTATAAAATGGTTAGATCAAATCGGGGCAAACATAATTGGTGTTGCCCTTGATCCACCAAGCGAAATTTCACATTTTTCTGCAGTCAAAATGGGTTGCAAAATCAAAGATTTAAGAGTTGATATTCGAGATTTTGAAAGTTTAAATAAAGCTATTGTTGAGGCTCAACCTGATTTTGTATTTCATTTAGCGGCACAAGCATTAGTTCGCTCATCTTATAAGTTACCAATCGAGACGTGGCAAACTAACGTACTTGGTACACTACATATACTAGAAGCATTAAGAAATATAGATAAAGCTTGTGTAGCCGTACTCATTACAAGTGACAAGTGCTATGATAATGTTGAGTGGATTTGGGGATATAGAGAAAATGATGCTATGGGTGGTCCTGATCCTTATAGTGCCTCAAAGGGAGCAGCAGAATTAGCTATTCGTTCATATATTAAATCTTTTTTTCCTAGAGGTGAAACAAAGGTACGCATAGCTTCAGCACGGGCAGGTAATGTTATTGGAGGAGGAGATTGGGCTGCAGATCGAATTGTTCCAGATTGTATTAAAGCTTGGTCACAAAAACAAACTGTAACGTTAAGGAATCCTCATTCCACTCGACCCTGGCAACATGTGCTAGAACCCCTTGGTGGTTATCTAACTCTTGCGGCAGCATTATTTGAAAGACCTGAACTACATGGAGAATCTTTTAATTTTGGCCCCCCAAGTGATCAGACTCAAAGTGTTTTAGAATTAGTTCAACAAATGTCTAAAAGCTGGGCTCAAGTTAAATGGGAAGATGTTGTAGATGACAACACTGGCCCATATGAGTCAGGACTACTTAAGTTAAACTGTGATAAAGCATTACATTTTCTTAAGTGGCAAGCTTCGTTGAACTTTGAGGAAACTGTAAAATTAACTGCTGATTGGTATAAGTCTTATTATGAAAAACCTGACTCAATATCTGATGTTACCACAGATCAAATTAAAAAATATATTAGACAATCAAATATATCTTTTGATTAATATATCTTATCGTCAAATTTTGTTAAAGACGTTATTGATAATAATCTTATGCGGGATTGTTGTAAAATTTTAAATATTAAAATTAAACTATATGATTTTAGGTATAATTAAAAAATTGATAACAAGCCCACTTAGTTTTAATAATAAACTAAAGGTGATACTGCGTTTTATTAAATGGCAGATTTCTCAACGTATTTTCCAATCAACTATTATTTATCATTTTACCGAAAATAGCAAAATATTTATAAAAAAAGGTATGACAGGTGCTACGGGCAATTTATATTATGGTCTTGATGAATTTAATGATATGGGATTTCTTTTGCATTTTTTAAGAAAAGAAGATGTATTTATTGATGTGGGGTCTAATGTTGGAAGCTACACCATATTATCATCTGCTGAGATAGGTGCTAAAACAATTTCAATTGAACCAGTACCATCTACTTTTGACTTTCTAGCAAACAATATATCTTTAAATAATATCAGTGGTCTTGTTGATGCACA
>CERI01284294.1_pt1 | contig 19012 bp, 9 predicted proteins | sample 350261 | NCBI WGS metagenome assembly CERI01 (sample SAMEA2620979, study PRJEB7988) | marine metagenome | isolation source: saline water (ENVO:00002010), including
TCATTATCATAAAGTTGTTCCTCATATATTTTTCTTGGTATATATCTATACTCTACTTTTGGTGGGGGACACGTAAATGACATTTTAGTATATCCAATAGTTATAAATACAATTCCAATTAATAATAAAGCTAATGCAAGTGTTCTAAACATTTATATTAAATATATTTTTTATTTTAATGGATAATAGTGCTGAAATAGAAGAACAACAAAAAGAAACAGAAGAGATTGCAAAATGGAATAAAATGTCGGAAGAATCAAAAACAGATCCTGATTATAATTACATATCAAAAACTCCCACTCTATTGGAGTACAGAAAAAAGGGAACTATGTTTGATACAGCAAATACAATTGAAGACAATTTAACACGATCCGCTGGAATATTAATAACAGGTAAAGAAGATTGTCCTGATAAAAATGTTAAAAAAGATTTACGAATGGGCACATTATCATATTTCACAAGTGGAGTATGTGGTAAAAATAGCTCACCAGAATGTATTGATAAACCTCGAAATATAATAGTAGATAATCTCGCATATCATGCAAAAGATAACCAAGGTTTAATACCGAGTATAATAAACGATTTTATGTCTTTTGAACCTGTTGAAGTAATGCGAAGCATGAACGGTTCTGGTTATATAGTAAATGATAAATGTTCAATGAAAAACGTGACAGTAACTCATCAAAATCCAGGTTCTGCAGAATATAAAAGAGACGTACAATTATGTGTGTCGGATATAACACAACCTGTTATAAATAATGACGATGTTATAAATGAAGGTTTTACAAATCAGACATCTTCTAATGATAACATTGGCAAATGGCTAATTCCCATAATATTAGTATGTTTATTACTTTCTTATCAACGAAGTAAAAATATATTTTAAAATATTATATAATATAATGGACTCTGCTCAAGTAACTGCTGGAATAGAAACTGCAAAAGCGGCGACACAAGAAAAAAGTGCTGCACTTGAATCAAGTGATTTAATTACTTTTGTTACTGACTGCGAACAAATTGCAACCAACTACACAGAAATGGTTGATAAAGTAGAATCAGAATTTGGTGCCTGGGCTTCTCTTGTTGAAGAGTTATTAAATTGTATTGAAGGAATGATTCCTAAAGATGAACCTCAATTCGGAGAATTATTAGCCGCAATAGAAGGTATTAAGACTGAGTTCATTACAGAAGACCAGGCTAATAAGCTTCAAACCGCAACAAATGAAAGCATGCCCAAACTTGAAGCTGCAATGGCAAAATATAATGAACTTCGTACAAGTCAGACCGCTCAAAAGGATGAAAAATGTAAGGATAGAACTCCTTCTGAAGATTCTGAAGATCTTGTCGTTGAAATGCCCGAAGCTCCGGATGTAACACCTGAATCTCCTGAGGAACCCATCCAAGAACCTAATGTAACACCCGAAGATTCTCCCAATGGCCCTACAGACCCTACATATGGCGGAGCAAAAAAAATAGGTGGAGGCAAAAAGAGAGGATATAAAGTCAAATCAAAAAAAGCGAAAAAGAAGGGGTCTAAAAAAGGAAAAAACTAAATATTTACTTATAAGTAATGTACAAAGTTTTATTAATACGCCATGGAGAATCTATATGGAATCATAGTAGTAGATTTACAGGATGGACAGATATTCCATTAACAAATAAAGGTATATTCGAAGGGGAAATTATATCAAAATATCTAATTTCTACTAATAATAAACCAAATCTATTTTTTTCATCTGTTTTGAATAGAGCAATTGATACAACATATATTATTAAAAATTATTTGCAATCTGATGCACCAGTTTATACATCTTGGAGATTAAATGAAAAACACTATGGAACATTAGAAGGTGTTTCCAGAAAATTTATAAGAGATAATTATGGAGAAGAATATACAAACAATTTAAGACATAACTTTTATATAAAACCACCTATAATATCTCCAAATTATAGATATTGTTCTAATTACCCTATTTTTAAAAATTGTTATTACGAAAAAATTAAATATGGGGAATCAAAGGAAGATGTCATAGATAGAGCACTACCATATTTTGAAAATGATATTTTATACTGTTTGCAAGATAATAAATTACCATTAATTGTTACCCATAAACATTGTATTAGAGTATTAATGAAGTATTATTTGGATTTGAATGATACGGAATTTGAAAATTATAATATTCCAAATAATACAATTATTGAAATGTATTTCAATAAAGATATTCGTTTTGAAGGTCACAAATTACTAAAATACCTATAAATATTTACCAAATATAAATAGATATTTATATATATATTATAAAAATATGGAAGAATGGTCTTTTGATCATGATAATAATATCTTAAAATTGTATGAGAATAATAAAATTGATATTAAAAAAGGTATTAATAACCATTTGATGATTGGAAATTCAATCCACGATGATATAATAGCATTCAATAACTATGATAATATTAGTAATACTGAATATTTTGAGACTATTGTTCGGTTGGGACAAAAAAAAAAATTAAAATATACAGACGTTCCTGATATATTTAATTATTCAAGTTGTTATTTTCCTATATATCCATCTATATCAACTCAATTAAGTTTTTGGTCATCCCGAGAAATTAAACCATATCTTGAAAAAATACCAATTCTTTATGATAAGTATAAAAATATACAGCCAAATTGTAGATGTATTGTTGAAAGACTAATATCTACTAATTTTTGTTCTAATACAGTACAGAAATTTGATGAAAAATATTGTGCAGGACATTCGAATATTCATACTCAAAATAGTTATAACAAATATGGTAATCTACAAGTACCAGATGATAAATGGCCAGGCCCACAATACAGTCTATTAACATTAAAAGAATTCAACAATGCTAATACTGGTTTTAATAAATTATTATATGGTAATCCTGGAAAAATACGAAATTGCACAAAACATATTATTGAATTAAAAGATTCTTTAAGTAAATTAGAATATAAAAAAGGATGTATATGTGAGCAAGAAAGAATGTCACGAACATATCTTAAACAATGTAAATATTGCGCATGTTCTATCGACAAAGTAATTATTATGAATAAAGCATTGATGTATAATACTGTATTTAAAATGTATAACGAATCGAAAATATCTATTGATGTAGATGAGAATTCGGATATAGAAAATGAGATAAACAGTATAATACAAACTAATAAAGTCTGGTTAGATTCACTTGTCATGACACATTTCAAACAAAACTTCACAGTTTTAAAAGATTTTAATTCATTATATGATATTTATTTCAAAAACAAAAACCCACAAAATTATATAAAAACTATTCGAGAAGAAAGAGCATATATGGCTGAATGTAACTGCATCTCTGATAAAAAGTTGAGAGAAGCCAGTCCATTGCAATCATCAAGATATATCGAAAATGACAAAGACTATGATGATACAGAAAGCGTTGATGAAGAGCGTCCCGGTTGGGATGAACTTACAAATTTTGAGAAAAAAGAAATTTTAGATGTAGAACTTGATGAATATTGGGATGATTATGCTTATACTCTTGTAGATTATGATTATACAAAAGTACTATATACTGTATTACTTATGTCACTTATGCTTAATTCTTTATTTATATTTATGATATAAATTTATAGCTAAATTAGTTTATATTTAGCTTTAAAATAATCAATCATTTCAAAATCTTTTATATATTTATTACGTAAAAATTTTTTTGAATTATTAGATAATTTACAATTTTTAATTGGTTTTGATTCATTCATAACTGGAAGTATTTTTCGAAATGTATCCAATACAAATTCATTTAAATTATCATAACTTACTACATATTTTATATTATCGTCATTCACCCAATAATATTGAGGACAATATGTCCATTTTAATGGAATATGTTTTGAATCTATTTTGTGAGATATATTTTTTATTTCATTTAATATTGCATCATGTCCTATATGATTGATATCTGACCAAGCTTCAACCCAATCATTTGGCGTTGTTAGACCTATTCTTATTATTTCTTTCATCTGTGGTGATTCACCATAGTTTTCATATGCATATTGAACAGACGAGATAAATCTGTCATATGGATTTCTTAAAATTACAATTTGATTTTTTAATTCATTCACTTTTGCATCATGCCCATTATAAGTAATATTTAAATCATTATATTTTTGACATAAATGTTTTATAGATGTACCTCCATTTTTTGGTATATGAATAAAATTCATATTTCTAATATGTTTAATTACAATAATTGAATTATTACATTCATTTTTTTTATTATTATATTCAATTAAATAATGGCCAACACAATACAATACTCCGTTATTTTATTTGTAATTATATCGGCAATAATATGTTTATTACATGGCAAATCTATTCAAAAAAGTAAAAGAAAACATTTAATAGCAGCTGGTTTTTTAATTGGCGCAGCCTTAGTACATGCAATTGTGTTGGTTATGGATATTTGTTATAGAACAAAATACTAATCTGTTATGTTTCAAGCAGTCATTGGTGCATAAATTTTTTCACCACTCACATAATTGATTATTTTAAAGTCATCTATATTATAGTCTTCCCAAGACGCTTTTTCAGAAATATGTATCAATGGACTTTTGTGTATAGTCTTACATAATTGCTGTTTGACACAATCAATATGATTTTCATATACATGTGCATCACCAATACAATGAATTACACCACCAGATGCTATTCCTGTTCTTTGGGACATTATATGTAATAATACTGAATAGCTGAACATATTAAATGGTATTCCTAAAAACATATCACCAGAACGTTGATAAAATTGTAACCATAATTTATTATTGTAATCTACATACCATTGTATTAATATATGACATGGTGGTAGTGCCATCTCATCTAATTGTGACGGATTCCAAGCAGACATTATTATTCGCCGAGAATAAGGATCCGTTTTTAAAAGTTCTTCACAATGTTTTAACTGGTCATAACCTTTATATTCAGTATTACAATTTACATAAGATTCACCCCAATGTCTCCATTGAAAACCATATATTGGCCCTAAATCACCTTCGGGTCTTTCATGCAAACCACGTGAATCCAAAAATTCACGACTACCATTTCCATCCCATATATGTACATTCTGATTTTGTAAAATATTATTATCCGTTTTTCCAGATAAAAACCATAATAACTCTTTTATTACTGTTTTCCATGCCATTTTTTTTGTTGTTAATAATGGGACTTTACCATCAGAACAATCATACTTTAATTGAATACCAAATGTTGAACGAGTTGTACCATTTCGTGTAATTCTTGGCGGTAAGTTTATTATTTCTTTCAATATATCTAAATATTTCTTCTCAGAACAATTGTCACTATTTACATCCATCTTATTTAAACCACTCGTTAGTTCTTTTAGGATATCGTATTCATTTTTTTTATTTTCTTGATTTACATATATACGACTATAAGTTTTATAGCTTATTACACAATCATTACCATCAACGAAATTACTTTTTTTTGAATAATTGCTTACTAATTTATAATTATCTATTGGAATATTTACATATATTCCATTCTCAAAATTAATATTATTATCAAATTCGGTTATATAAATCTTTTTTATATTTCTAAAATAGTATTCATTACTATATAAACTTTTTATAATACTTCCACCACCTATAAAACATGGATCATCCACTTTAGAAAATACATCATCAATGCATGATAAACACATTACATTATTTAAATTACATAATTCTTCCTTTAATAAATTATCATTTGTCAATACTATATTTAACCTATCCTTTAATGGACGATTTTTCGGAGGAAGACTTTTCCATGTATTTGAACCCATTACAACATTACCTATCGTTTTTGTCAATTCTGAAAATCGTTTCATATCATCACTTGAACGAAAAGGTAGTTCATTATCAACACCAATAAGTCCTATTTTATTTACAGAACATATTATAGACATTATATATTTAATCTATATTCATCTTTCTATTATATCCTCTCTCTAATTCAAGTTTTTCAAATTCTAAATTTATATTTCTTTCTTCATTATATTTACTCAATACTTCCTTAGGTAATCGCTCCTCTAATAAAGAAGGAACACCATGAGCTTCTTTATAATCATAGCAATTATTCATATTTAAATTACCTAATTTATCAATACTAATTATATCTAAGGAATTATCATAAATTAATTCAGGAATTTTATCATTATATTTTATATTACAATTATATTCCATATTCATTTCGAAATTATCTATATACTCCGATTTATGTAATTTATACCCATCTATATTACTATTATCTATTTCCCATGAAAAATCACTATTTTCATTCTCCTTTTTTAGATTTTCAAACTTTTCATTAAACTTTTTCATATCATCATGAGTCTCAAAATATAAATCACGAAAACTTGGTAATTCATTGTTTAATTTATCTATTTCAATTATACTTTTCTTTTGTTCTAATTTTAAATCATCACAGGAATTATAACTTTTTAATATTTCCTGTTGCTCTAAATCATGTTTCACTCTTCTATACATTTCATTCAATTTTATCATTTCCGCACAAGCTGTTTCATAATCATTTGTACTGTTCTTATCAGGATGTACTATTAATGATATATCATAAAATCTTTTTTTCAATTCACTGATTGATGCACAATCTCTTTTTAATCCAAAAAATATATAATCATCTTCCATTATTCACTAATTTCACGTTTTAATATTTAAATCATTTTTTTATTGCACATCTTTTACCATTAAAAATACATGATTTCGTATCATTCTCTTCTTTATTTTTTGTTTCCACACATCTTCTCCTTAAACTTGTTTTAGTTGATAATTTACAATATTTTATTTCTGAAGATTCATTTGATTTCATTTCTTTTTTTTCCGGTTTATTTGCTGTTTTGCCTTCCGATTTTGCTTTCTCTTCTTCCTTTTTTTCGGATTCTTCGTTATTATCAGATTTTTTTTCAGAGATTCCATGTTCTAAATCATCCGATTTCATATCACTGGATTTACTTAATTTACTTGATTTACTTGATTTACTTGGTTTGGACTCAGGCTTATTCGGTTCATCTATATCATCACCTTCTAATTCCCTCACTTTTGTTATTATTTCTCTTTCACCTATCAACTTTAAAAATTCAGTTGATAAATCAAACGACAATATATTGAAATGTATTTTCTCAATATTATTAGAAGATGATTTATTTAAAAATATTGGATAATAATCAGGACTATCTTGTACATTATAAAATAATAAATAAAATTTTACAATAGAATTTTTTGGAATATATTTTGTAAATCTTCCATCAGTATATAATAATATTACTATTGCATTTATTTTATCACAAATACCATTCCAATTTTCAATATCTTGATAACTCTTTAATTCATCGTGATACTCAAGTCGCGATATCTTGTACATCCAAGAATAAATGTCGCTATTCATATATTTGAAATCACGATGTAATATATTTTGCCACTTTTTAGCCAATTTTATACCACTATTTGTTTTTATATAATCAGATATATCGGATACTATCTCAGAATTATTTATGTTATAATTAGGAATATATTTTTCGTATTTTGTTTGTTCTATCTTATTTTTTAGATACTTATTTTTTGATTTATTATCATAAAATATTATTGTATCCTTTTGTTTTTTATTATTTTCAAGATTATCTGTAAATTCAGGAATTCCACCAATATTCAATATCTCTCTCTGTTTATAATTATACTTGTATTCATTCAATAATATATTCAAAAATTCTTTATCTTTAGAATTAGATAATCTTGAATATTTAGGTATCATCTCTTTCCAATTTTTTGATGTTAACTGTATATCAGACTTCAATATATTTTTTGATGTATTTATAATATATTTATCATATTCTAACCAGAATTTATTAAATTCATTCAAATATAATTCACATTCACCCACACTTATCTTTTTTGAACAATCATAAATTACTTTCTTACTTTCCTTTATATTATATTTATTTTGATTTCCTTTCTCACTCTCCTTTATAGGAACTATCATATCACTTTCTAATATTATACCATTCATCAGATTTGTTTCTAAATTTAATGTATATTCTAAAGGTTCGGTATTAGAACCATAAATACTTAATTTTTTATAAAATTTTACAGACTCATTAAAATCACCTAAATTATCACAAGGTATTTCTTCTAATATTAATAAATCCCGTTCTTGCACCAAAGATATTGGCAATATAGGAATATAAAAAGATTTTCCATTATCAGATACCATTATACCTTTTATTTCATAAAACGAACTCAATATTTGAGCATAAATTTTTATATTTAAGCTATCCAATATATTCTTTAAATCATAATAAGAAATTGGATTCATTATATAGTTGTTTTTTCGAAGATAATCTATATATTTTTTCTTATTTGTTACACCACAAAACATTCGAAGAGGAGCAACACTATTCCACACATATTTGCTATCAAATAAAGTTTTGATACTTTTTCTTAATATTTTTCCAGATTCAACAGATACACCTACACAAGGTTCATATATATTTGTGCTATTTAATTCACGATAAGTTATAAAAGCTGTCTTAGCTTCATTATCAACATTATAATGATAATAATAAGATGCACCATTATGAGGACAAATGTAATCACTACTATATAAAGTTTTGGTTTTACTATCCACAGATATTCGGAATATATATAAATTTAAACCACATGACCATACTACACCAGGAAAACATAAGATAGACCACCATATTTTATGGTCTAATACAGCACTATCATCGTTTAAAAAATCTTTTATATTCAAATAAGAATTATATATTTCTTTCACGTTTTTATAATCATTTTCTTTTATTTTATTTGTAGATAACCATTTTTTATATTCACTTACATTATTCGCTTTAGCATTTTCGGCCGAAAATTGCTTGATTAAACTACCATTACAAGTTCGCAATAATTGTTTGATTTTATACAAGTTTTTTATTACAACTTCTTTTAATTTACATATATCCAATTTTGCAAACCATCCCATTACATGGAAAAAACTATCTTTTGATATCTTAGAAACATCATCGTATATACCAACACGAAGTATATATTCCGCATTTTTTTTAGTAGGTATATAATTATTGTATATTGGATTTGACAACTCTATATTATTACCAAACATTTCATGCATTCGATACGTTATATCACCAAATTTATCTTTCGCAAGAGGATAAGAAGATATTCGTTTTATATAAGTATCAGAGATTACTTTCGCATTTTTCGGTTTCTTTTTTTCATTTTTAGAAGATTTATCTTCAACACTTTTTTGCTTCCAAGACCGACGACAAGGAAATACACCATATTGAATTATCTCATCTTTATCATTTATTACACGAACACTTTGAGGAACTAATACTATATAATCACCAGGATTTCCCTCATCATTTAATATTGTATAATCATTCTTTTTACATATAGGACAAGTCTCATTCGGTAATAACTCTTTCAATCGAAAAGGTATCATCTCTCTTAAACAGATGCACTCACATGATAAATACCACACATTTCGATATTCACGGAATTCTAAAATTCTATTTCCATGACTGGGTTTGTTCTTCTTTTCATATTCTTCCAAACGTCGCAATATCTCATCATGTTCAGCATGATTAAATGCTAAAGGTTGGAATGATGTTGGAGAACATGAAGTTATATATTTCTTAGTTGATAAACCTTTTTCACCCGTTATAGATAATTGCAATCCATATAAACGATTATCATAATATCTTATTCTTGACGAGCGATAAGAATATATATTTTTATATTTATTTTTTTCATTTACATCCCAATTACGAGGGGCATTATCAGTATCCATACACCAATTTGGTGATAAAAATTCTATATCAGAAATAGACGTTTTCTTTTTAGGAGCAGGCGGCAACTTTATTTGTGTCGCAGATTGAGTATCACTTTTGATATTTTTACTTATGTCTGTATTACTTTCAGGAATTAGATATTCTTCTTCAACTTCTTCAACTTCTGGAACAGTATCCATTTTTTCACTTTCAAAAAAATCATCATCCTCACTTTCATCATTATAACCAAATACAGCATCATCATCACTTTCAAAACCATCTACAAAATCATCCAAATCATCTATAGCACTTTCTATATCAGTTTCAATATCTTTTACTTTTATATCAATCTTCTTTTGAACACGATTTAACCACAACACTGCACGAATTACACTCAAGCCATAATAAATATCTTTAAATTTTTTACCATTAAATATTACCTTTATATATTCTTCGTCTTGAAATGATATACTAAAACTATTACCTAATGTTACATTAATCCCGACAGATTCACCTTTATTTTTAGATAAAGAATTTTGGGCATTCTTTATAATACTTTTTGATTCACTACTTGATATCATTAACAATTTACCAAGACGCTCTTCCGCTAAATCTATATTATCTTTTCCAGCATTTAATACTATTTCTTTCGATATATTAGAAATATTTGATTGATTTTGATAATCAGATATTTTTGTAAATTTAAATTTTCTTTTTATATCATCATTTTTTATTACAGTTTCATAACTAAAATACGGAAATAAATCATAAAACTGTTTTAATACATTCTCATCTACATTTATATTCCGGTAAAAATACACAGAAGTACGAATATTCCGATATTTTAATTCATCATAAGAATACTTTGTTATACAATTCGTTATTATTTGATTTAGTGGTTCGATTATCCATAAACATATTTTTTCATAAATTTGCTTCCAAACACATTCATCTATATTATTACTTACGGATTCCGAATGACATCCGATATTTACACTACCTTCAGAACTCAGCAATAAACAAACATTACATTTTAAATATTCAAATTTTAGTTGTATATTACTTGATTTCGTTTTTAAAGAACTTTCTGTTATAAATTTTCCCCAAAATTCATTATTTACATTTCTTTCATTTACAGAAGGAGAATGCAATTTCGTTTCCAATTTATCATCTTTATGATAACGAATTATAGATACATTCTCAGATAATACAAATCTATTAAATAATCTCTCTAAATTTAGACTTTTCAAATTAGGATTTATATCTACCCAAATTTGACTGTGAGTTAAATATTTTTTTGATAATGCTTTCTCAGGTACTTTAGACAATATTCCATCAATTTCAGTTATCACATCAGAATATTCTTTTATATTTTTTAATTGACTCTTTTCTAAAGCAACAGAATCTTTTTTCAACCATTCTAACACCCAACTTGATAACACATTAGAACTATTCGATATTTCTTCTAAATCACGTTTTGAACTTACATTTACACTATTTTTATCAGTTATCATGTACAGTAAATCATGGCGTTTATAAAGACTCTTCTTACCTTTACTGTTAAAAGGTGAATTCTTATCATCTAACCAAATATATAATTCATTAGGAGAAGTACCTTTTAAACAATATGCACTTATTTTCTTTTTTATTTGTTCTAATGTATCAAACATACTGCATATTTCATTCACTTTAACCATGTCTTTTTCTATCTTTACATTTGGATCAATCGTGAAAATATATTTAACATGAATTTTTTCATAATTTTTGTCATAATGATTTATTATGAAATCCATTCTTATATTTATATTTTTTATTTTTATAAGAATTATTTAACAAGACAAAAATATATTATTATGGAATTGGTATCAGATTTTTATTAATTACAATATTTTCATATTACACAAATCATTAATTGATAATCTAATTTTTAACAAATTCTAAATCACCAGTTGTATTCATAGTATTATCAACCTTCATACATACCACATTTCCATCACCACTTAATGAAGATGAACTACCACTTGATTCAGTTACACCAGGTACAGAAACATCACCTTCATAATTGTAACCAAGTCCTTGGTCTTTATAAACAGCTAACTTGTTTGATTTATCATCACCGTAACCAATTGCAATTTCATCACCAGAATCGCTCATCGAACATTGTCTTCCAAAACCCTTGCCATCTTCGCTAAATTCTGACAATTCGGTAACTGTTGAACCATCACATTCATATAAAGTAACATAACCACCAGTCTCTTTAATTACACTTGCACCACTAACAATTACTTTAGATTTATCTCCACTTGTTACTATTGATAATGGACTACTCATTACATAATTATTAGGATTCAACTCACTACCACTTCCACCCAATTCCATTGGTTCAATATAAGTTTCTGTTGTTTCGTATTCGAAATTTTCAGCAGGTCTTTCATTGTAATAACCCCAATCAGGTAAGCCTAATAAATCATGAGAGTTTTTACCAAACATTTGTTCCCCAACAGGTGACCAAACACCATTTACTTCTTCAAATAAAGTTAATGAACCTTCAAAACCAGTTCTTGGACTATTAGAGTCAAGTGCCTTATTCTGCCAAGGATCACATACAACTAATCTTGTACCGGTATTATCTAAAGCAACTGACTTACCGAAACTCATATTCTCACCATTGGTATTATAAGGAATAGTTGTTGAACCGGGAATAATTTCACCACCAGTAAGACCAGTCGCGGAGATACTATTAGTATTAACTGTTATAGCAGAGTAAGCTCCTGTAGTAGAGCTGCTAATATCAGCAGGATCTTCAAAAGTTATGCTTACTTTATATTTACCATTATCCAAGGCCGTCGTGCCGGTCGCGCTGAAAACACCACTACCCATGCAAGAGAAGTTCGTCTTCGGTATATTAGTGGAGTTACCGACACCCCACCCATCATTATTTGAACAATTGTAATATGTATTTGGAGTAGCTGTGTTGAAGTAGGGTGTAATACCCGTAGTTAAGGCGCCTGATTGCTCTTTTGGTGCGCCATCACTAGTTGTTGTGAATGAAAAGTGAATTTCACCACCCCAGGAGGATCCCGCAATCCATTTGAAGTAAAATTCTAAAGTGTTACCAGTCGCGGGCATATCGAATTCAACTATTTCGCTTGAACTGGCCCCGCTATCCAACGTTAATTCTGCATGGGCAACCGTGTCGGCGGAATTTTTGTATAACCCAAGTTTATGGCTGCCATTCCATCCATCACTATAAGCGTCAAATTTATGACAATTTACGCGTACCTTCTTTGTCACGTTACCCGCAAACGCATCCACGACTTCTACATTCATAGGTGAAGGTAATGCAGCAATTTCATTGCTTACATTGAATCCACCAGTTGGAATATTCGAAAAGGCAGAGCTTAATGAAATCACAATATTGCTGTCCTCATCTTCAATAGTACAGTTACAGACACTGTCATATTCTTTCCATTTAGCAAAATACACGTGACCTGCTAAAACAGGAACAAACCCAACTGTTTGAGGATTAACAATTTCTTGAGCGCCAATAGTGAAGGAGGCTACAGGACTTTCTTCCACTAATGTACCGGCGGTGATATCATATATATTTAATACTTGAGTATCAGTAAATGTTCCTGTGACTGTAACTTTGAAAAGACCTTCGTCGCCACGGATGAATCCACCAGTATTAGGGTCAGATACAATAATCACATCGTCAGTATAAAGCGACGCATTATCCGGATTAATAATCTTATCTCCAATCATAGCAGTGTTATACGAGCCATTGGATGTATAATCTCCTGGGTCATTGAAAGAAATATCATATACTCTTACTGCACCGCGAGCTTGGTCGGGTTGGCTATCTGTTACATGAGGTTCTAAAGAATCAACACCACTTGGTGTTTGACGTCTTTCAGTACAATTTGCAATAGCAATTCTTGAACCATCGGCATTTAATGAAATTTGATTACCGTATTCTGACATTTCATCGGCAGAAAAAATACCAATAGGCATTGGGATTACCTCAACATAAAATTTATAATAATTTAAGTACCCCAATCCGTCATGACCATGAGGTGTATCGCCCACTGACGCATATTCCCCATTAGATATATTTCCGTAGTTGGAACTGCCTGTCACTCTACTACGAATTGGAAGTTCCGAAAAGGGCCTGCTCCAAGACGGGAAAACTCCACCCATGGCATTAAATCTAATTATTACAACTTCATTATCTAAATTACAGAATGCAGCAACTTTTCCATCAGCACTAATATCTGCAGATTTTGCAATCATTTTCTTAGCTTCTGCATATGTTATTTCACTAACATCTGATAGTGAATGCACATAAGGTTTAAGTGCATCGTAATCAATATTGACGCTTGTGTCCGCTTCTAAAGCTTTTAACTGTAAGAATACTGAATGTGAGTCACTAATGAAATCAAAATCGGTGTCAGTAGCGTCATCTCCGGAATCCTCGAAGATGTCTGGAGTTAATTTACGATGGAAAATATCGAAATGTCCGGAATATACCATGCATTTTCCGTCAGAACTTAATTTGCCACTTGGTGAAATACCGGAGAATAAGTTACTCGAACTTGGTGAGAAATCGGCATTACCGGGGGTAATGATTGGATATTCACCATTTTCATCTATTTCATATACTTCTGGTGCTTCTTCACTCAAAAAGAAACTATGTAAAGATTCTAATGTAGCATCTAAGATATATTGTTCTGGTTCAGGTTCAGGTTCAGGGAACATAGTTTCTGGTTCTGGTTCTGGTTCTGGTTCTGGTTCTAATAAAACATCACCTACACATTCTGGTAAATTATTGGTAAAGAACACAAGTGATTTTTTAGGTGTTTCCGAGACCCCCGCTTCCCAATATTTAATACCAATATAAGTAGCTTCTCCTGGAGCTCTTGGTTCTGTAAGATTCTGACTAGCAATATTATTACCTTTAATAAATTGTAAATCGATATATTTCATATCAAAACCATAGGGGCCATTTACACTTAATGTTTCTGGAAGACTACTCATACGAATCGGTTCCATAAATTCATAACGTACATGCTCAACTGCTGTTTCTAATGTAGATACACCACTGTTATCAGTTTGATAAGTCGCATCCACATATTCTGATGAACTGGTGGTAGCTCCAACTATTGCTTTATTATATATTGTCATATCAGTTTCATTGTCAATGTTACCAACGAATTGTGCTTCTTCCCATTTGTGTTCAGCGGGTAACGTGGTATCATCAAATCCGTTTTCGGATTGAGTCCTACTTGTTATGTTATGAAACATAATTTTATTTGGTAAAACTGATTTATTACGAAGACCTTGTGTTTTTGTTTTAAGTTCCGATATAAAGTTCTCTATAAGAGCCATGTCCGCACTTGAACCATCCGACTTATAATCTTTACCCCAATATTCTGGATTTGGTCTCTTATCTGGGTTTAGAGGATTCATTTTACTTCCTAAATATTGACCAAAATTCATTCCATCAATTGTTTGTTCTGGGAAATAATCAAATCTTAACAAAAGACCCTTGTCGTCCTCTACGCCGCTTTCGACGTAGGGTTGATAATATTCAATTAATTGATCATTTCCACCATTTGTGCCATATGTTGAATAAATTATTTCAGATAATCCAGCTTGGCATAATATTTGTGTATTTAAGCCGAACAATGGCACATCAGCAGCACCAGTGAATCCAGTGCTGATAATGGTTGGTGCTGGAAGTTTATCATTGGGTAATCCGACTGCTAATAAACCTTCTAATCTATCATAAACAAATGAATCATAACCAGCCAAATCACTATCGGCATGACCATCACCATCAGCATCTTCACTAACGTTAGGATCCTCTGGATGAGTATCGGCATTATCACCAACACCATCACCATCGGTATCAAGTTGTTCAAATTGATTATTTGGGAAAGCATCAACAGTAATACCTGCAGCAGCAAGCTCAGCTGTTTGGTCGAGAATTGGATGGGGTCCGGGAACACCATCACCATCTTCATCAACCATATATAATGGATCAGTATCATCTTCATCAAATTCAGCTTCAAGCAAATCACCATCGGCATCAACTGAAGAGCTGGGGTCCTTAGGAAGGTCATCAACCACATTAGGTACTCCATCACCATCAAAATCAGTAGCTAAGTAGTTATCTTCGTATGAAACATCGAAAGGTGAATCTGGTACATTATCAAGAGCAATTGTGTATAAAGCAGCACCAGTTTCTCCATAATACTCAACCTGTGCTGGTCTGTCTGAATGTAAATTAATTTCTACATATTCATCTGGTTCGATTCCATTTGCAACACAGTCCGCGCGATATCTTTGCCAATCAATGAGATCATCTAAATTATCAATAGATATTTTCGATTGAACCCATTTATCAAATCCCAATGTATCTTTTGAAAAATGAAAATTTACAGGCTTCGCCTCATCTAATTGTTTTGCAAAATAAATAGAGTCATTGCTACTTCTAGGATATGTACTTGTTGTATTTTTTGGCCATGTTCCCACTGTTACAGAGGTACCTGACCCCCCACGGATTCCTTGATGACCACTATATGCATCTCCTTGTGAAACTTGTGTAACTGTTCCATCTAATTTTGGAGTTTGAGTGAAGTCACCTTCAGAAGTTGGAGCATCAAGCGCACAAGTTACAGAAACTTCTTTTCCTGTATTACTTATTAAAGTCATTTTAATATCTAACGTTGTTGTTTTCATATAATTAAACATTACTTCTGGTAATACCTCATACGCATATTTACCAGTAGAGTATAAACCATAAGGATAGACATGTCTTCCAAAAGAATTTAAAATAGAATCAGATGGCATTGACATATTCGATCCTGCCTTTGCTTCAACAGCTGAAGGAAATGTTTCCTCGGGTAACAAAGTTATTGGGAGATCAACAACATTTTTAAGATTTTCTGGTGTAACATTATCAATATCAATATCTTGCATATTGTAATGAAATCTTGAACTAAATCTTGGTAATCCACCTTCATTGGCTTTAAATACGCCACTGTCCTCGGCGCGCTCTGTGGGTGCAAACCATTCATCAGAAATGATGTTATCTAATGAACGCGCAGTAGCTGGCGCGTATCGGGAGTCTGATGTAACACGAAGTACATCAACTCCACTTGTATCTTTTAATAAAGGTATTTGTGTCATCCATTGCGCACCATTATCTATTGCATCACCAATATTACGGAAATCACTTCTGGAATAATAAGATAGATTGGGAAGATAAGCATTAATTGCGGAAGTTTCTCTATCCCAATTGGGACCATATGCGTAAAATGCTGGTGCAGCTCTGGCATCAAAATATCCTGAATAGTAGCTTTGAATGCTAGGTGATGGAAACAAATCTGAAGATTCTTGTCTCCTCATATTTTTTCCATATGCCCAATCAAGAAGAACTTGATTACTCTTATCAGAATCTGTCATTTTATTATCTTTATAATTCGGATATGGGATTCTAAACATTGTTAAATTAATATCGTTATATTTATGATGTTGGCTGTAGTAGGCATTAGAATAAGTATTAGTCTCCAAAAGTTGACATTTAGGATCAAAAACACGACCATTAATACTATAATTTTCAGATGCCAATTCCGCGACATCAATACTTCTACCCATTTCGAGAACATCTAATGTATTTGAGGAATCACATTTAAATTCGAGAATAAATGTCACTTTTGTAGAACTTGTCAATACATTTGTATTGATTGTGTATCCATCATCTGATGCAGTAGTTTCGCCAATACTGTCCAAAGCATTTAATGGTGAATATTCACCTTGATCATTGGATGACGAGGAAAAACTTGTAAGCAATTCGTAATAAACAAGAACTTTATCATCATCTTTAAATTCAACATTACTGCTTTCTGTTACATGTCCTGATGAGTCAGTCTCTGCTTTTGTTCTGTAATTCCAATAACTGACTTCATCGTTTAAATCACTATTTTCGTCGTACCAGTCAGAAATAGTTGCATTGAAAGCATCCATTGTATTCTTAATAATATTTTGATCTATATCGTATGTTGAATCTCTTTGAAAAAAGATGTTATCGTTACGAACAGAAGAATCACTAAAGTCAAATGTTTTCAATGTTGCATCATCAACACCATTAAATACAACCTTGACCATCTTTGCAAGAATAACTGAACGTATTGTATCAGCAGTACCAGCAGTACCAGCTACTGTATTATCACTAACGGATGCATTTGATTGGTCAAGACCATTTGTTTGAATTCCAGTATAGTTGTGTGCAATAGATACATCTTCTTTAAATAGAGGTTGTACTGTGGAATTTTCAAGTATAACTCCCTTTACACTTTTTTCTAATACTTGTTCGGCGCGGTCAACACTTATGTCTAAATTATATAATTTACCTGCTCCAAGAATAGCAAAATCAGCAGTTTGGAAAGTTGCTGTACCTGGAACAATATCATATTTCGTAAAATCTATGTCGTTTAATTCAATAATTGTAGGGTTAAAATAATTTACCATGGTATGACATAAAAGAATAAAAGCTGAGAATTGTATATTTTAATTATAAATGTAAATAAATTATATCAAATTAGAAGGACTATCCCCATTCAATATAAGCGGTCTTCTATATTCTTTACTTATTTGTATCATTAAATAATCCGAACATTTAAAAAATATAACGATTATTTAATCAAAAAAATATATATTTGAGACATTTTTAAATTTTTTCTAATAAAAACATTACTTATTGTGTGATTGTCTTTTATCAAATATAGAACATGTGCTTAATATCGTATTTTTGAAATTTGATTTCGCACGTTTTAAACGTTCAAATTTTTTTTCTTACATACATTTATACAACAATGGGAGGTGGTTTAATGCAACTTGTAGCTTATGGTGCCCAAGACATTTATTTAACTGGTAATCCTCAGATTACATTCTTCAAGGTCGTCTATCGCCGTCACACAAACTTCTCGATGGAAGCTATTGAACAAACCTTCAATGGCTCCGCCGACTTCGGAAAACGCGTAACATGCACCGTATCCCGCAACGGTGACCTTATGCACAAAGTTTACCTACAAGTCACTGTACCATCGGTAACTGTTCCTGCCGCGGGATCGTTCCGCTGGTTAAACTGGCTCGG
>CERI01115146.1_pt1 | contig 19011 bp, 14 predicted proteins | sample 350261 | NCBI WGS metagenome assembly CERI01 (sample SAMEA2620979, study PRJEB7988) | marine metagenome | isolation source: saline water (ENVO:00002010), including
CTCAGCGTAGAGTTGCTTAGCCTTTTCAGCCCATTCCGTCTTCGTGTCATTATCCAGGGTCTTCCACTTGATTCCTGCCTCCTTCATGATTTCCGTGGATTTCATTTTCGAAGCGACTGTCTTGCGGAAGTCACTGGAGAAGAGGATGTAACCACTCTTCATCTTGGGTTCATCGCTCTTGACCTTCTTTGCCTTCTTCTTTTTCCCCATCTCCGGGAATTCAATCTTCATAATCTTCTCGTTGAGGACTGCGAAGTTATCGTCATCTAGACAATCCATGAGTTCCTTGGAGATATTTTCCTTGTATTGGTTGAGAAGAGTCTCAAAAGCATCCTTCGTAATCTTGATGGCAGCCATTGTCGTGATAGTGTATATATCTATATGTCGTTCTATTAAATTGTTATACAACTTGTATATTCTATTTAACTACTGAAACAAATCATTTTTATTTTTTGAGTACTAAATCAGTCCCAATTTGCATTATTTCTTAGATTTTTTCTTTTTTTTATCCAAGGCTTTCTGAGCTTCTTTATCCTTTTTAACGGCTTCTTTTTCTTTTTTTAAGTGGGCGTTTGCTTTTTCAAGTTTATCTTCTAGTTCATAGTATTCATCTTCGCAAGAAAAATCACCATTTTTAATGCGTTCTTTTAATAATTTCAATTGCTTAGTAATCTTTTTAACCATGTCACGATCGATGTCTGCATTTTGTGTTTGAATTTCAATTTTATTCCCGAGATTATCAAATTTTTCATCATCCTGTGTTGGTATACTATTTTTCTTGGCTCTAGCATCAGCGAGTTCTTTTTGGCGAACTGCTTCCATCCATTCCGAGCCTGATATTTTTACACTTTGATCTCCTGGGACTTCCCATACTTCTGGAGAAAGACCGTCTAGAAATTCCGCATTGTGACTAATAAGTAACACTCCACCTTCAAAATATTTGATAGCATCACGTAGAGCATTCAAAGCCGCTCCGTCTAAAAAATTTGTAGGTTCATCCAATACAACAATATGGGGACAAAACCACATAGAAGCCGCAATAACACATTTTATCATCTGACCTCCTGACATTTGCTTTATTTTACCATACGTTCCAAATTCCTCTGTTAATCCAAAATCATCAAGATGTTTCTGAATTACGGAAGTTGTTAGAGGACGAGCCGAACCTCCCTCCGCAGCAATTTTATCGTCAATCTGTTTCATCAATTTAAAGAATCCATTATTTTCAAGAACAACACGAGGAACATAAAGATTTTTGCTTGAGTCCATTCCCGTTCCATTTGGATAACCCCATTTAACTTCATATTCATATTCATTATGTCTTGTACGTCGCCCTACAAGATGTTTTATCATTCGAGAACAATCTGGGAAAATTCCATTCTGAGTATCTACGGGAGGTGGTTGTTGGCCTTTTGGGAGAGGAACCATTTTATCAAAAACAATTTCACGTTCTCCCGTAGCATTTCCAGCAACATCAAGTTCCGCTGCAAGTTCTTTTTGATATACAATAAATACTTGTTTCAGTTTTTCTTTCTCTTCATCCGTCATTTGAGCAGCCTCAGATGCCTGTTGTTCTTTATCAAGTCCTCCACTAAATCGCCATTGAATATATTCTACGGGTGACAATTCAAGATGTTGTTCGATATGATGAAAAGCATGCTGGGCGATATAGGCTATTCTACAATTCTGATGACGATACACTTCGGGACATCCTATATCTGGTTTAGTCTCACCCACTAAAACTTTGATTAAGGTTGATTTTCCAGCACCATTAGGGCCAATACAAGCGATTCGTGAAGCCTGTGAAACTTGTACTGATATATCTTTTAAGGTTGGTTTAGAACCACCTGGATATGTAAAAGACATATTTTTTGCTTGAAGAATTGCTTTTGTCTTAGATTTTACTCCTTCAAGTGGACCGGGAATGGGGAAAATCATTTTAAAAACATCAGCATCTTTAATTGTAAAATATGATTTGGCAACGGGACATTGTTCCATAAACTTGTCGAGATTGCCCGTATAGCGCTTCAATCTCATATTTTCGTAATGAATAATATCGGTACAAACTCTGTTTAAAAACTTAGGATCGTGAGAAATAACTATTGTCGTTACATTAGCACACTCTGGACCCGAAATAAAATCGGCGAGCCATTTTTGTTTCATAGTATCTAAGTGATTCGTTGGTTCATCGGCAAGAATTAAGTCTGCTTTTGATAGAACTGCTTTAGCAAGTGCCAACATCATTTTAAATCCACCACTAAGATTTTTAATCGGTTTTTCTAAATGTTCTTCCTTAAAAGTCATACTTAGTAGTTTTTCACGAATTTTCTCTCGCCCCAAAGGAGCCAAAACAGGATCATTAAGACAAAAATCAATGGTTGGAGTATCAGATTCAGAACCGTCAATATCATGATCTACAAAACACGTATTCAGTTTCATAAGTTCATCCGCACCGGGAAAACCGGCCAAAGCACCAGAAGATATAGCACGCATAAGTGTGGATTTACCACAACCATTGTGACCTAACAATCCGTAAACCCTTCCACGACGAACATGAAAGTTTGTTGTATTCAAAAGAATTTTTCCACCATAAGCAAGTTTAAATTCAACATTACAAAGAATTTCCCCTTCTCCTTCTGGTATATCTACCTCTACTTTTCTCTTAGGAACCCGAGCGTCACAGTCTTCCATAAATTTCTGAGTAATTTCATGGGCTTTATCCTTTTCTATAAAAGCAATGAGATATTCTTGAATAGTTTTTTCCCATTCGAAGAGATGAAAAGACTCAGCAACGCATTGATTAGAAGCGAGTTTTGATACATATCTAAGAATAGGAAGGTAATTCTTATAATTTTTGTCTACGGATATTTTCAGAGTATCCTCAATAATAGTCAAAAGTAAATCATAAAGAGCATTCGGTTGAATATTTTCACAAATTTTAGACATGGTATAAATTATACTATAACTTTTGCTTTATAAGCCTTTTATAGTATAACATTTCCTAAATTTGTTCCAACTTTATAGGAATATGAAAGAGAAGAATTGAAAGCGTTATATAGATTTTCAAAAGTAATAAAAGCAAGGTATAATGCTGCCATAATTACAATGATAAAGTTAATATCCAGCATATTATTATAAATTTTTTTTATTGGATATGATTTTTCGAACATTCAAGTGAGTTCAAAATCAAATATTTTAATATTTTATGTATCAAGGGAATCAATTATTTCAACTTGGACCTGCATTACTTAACACATTGATTTCTAATGTATGGAATTCAGCATCAATTCAACAGATATCAAATAATACGATAACATCTATAACTCCTGTGAATGGTACATTTCAAATTTGGGGATTCATTTACTTTCTTCTTACTTGGTATATATTACTTCCTACAACACGAACAGAATTGAATACTGATTTTTTGAGATCTATGGAATTGAATAGAAGTTGGATAATAAACTTTGTAAATTTAAATTTTGAAAAATCTGTTGATATACTTAATGAATTACGCGATGTAAATTCCAAACTAGCACACAAAGAAGAAGGCTTGGGTCAATTCGCTTTTGATGTATATCATACATGGACAAGATTTGCGGAATTGATAAATCAATCAATTTTAAATACATCTTATACTTCGGAAGAACAAATTCAAGAATTTTTCACATTTTTAGACAGTCTTATAGGCAAGCCTTTACGTTTTGGTGAACTTTTAACAATTATTTGGAGTTGCGCGGGTATTTTTCCAAGACTATGTGAGGATAAACAGATATTATTAATACGTAAAGTGGATATTATTATAAAAGGGTCTTCTCCGTCCAAAATATTAAAAACGGCTTCATCTTTGATAATGAATGTAGATTACGAAAAATACTCTAGTATACCTTATACCATTCATATATCCAATATATCGAGTTCTCATTATTCTATTAGTTTCCCAGAACATTCTATAACCTCCGCAACCAATAAGAGTAAAATAGGAAAAGTAGACTTTTATGAATACAAAGATGATACCAAAACGTGGGTTCTTCAGGATACATTTTTGGGTAAAGATGAGAATGACGGAATAAGATCTGAATTTATTAATGATGATGGTTCTCAGATAATATTGGGTTCTCGGTATAATAATTGGGTACAATGTTATGAAGACATTTCTGGAAGTTTTATTCAAAGAGGAGATACCATATTTTCTAGTTATGATGCCGTTTTCATGAATTTAGAAGGAGATCAGGTTTTTTTGAGAAATAGTGGTACATATATTTATGATTTCATGGATAATGAATGGAAAATGAATGAATATCGTAGAGAAATCGAATAAATCGAATAAATCGAAAAAATCGAAAAAATCGTTCAAATAAATTGAATAAATAAATTAAATATAAGATATTTTACATTTGTATAAATAATGTATGAGTTTTATAGTACTTGGAATTTCACTTGGTTTTTTTTAAGATTTACGAGTCCTGAGAAGTGTCGTGAGATTATGAAATGTGCTGACAAAGCATTATTTGTTTCAATATTAAATACTTGCTTATTTGGTGGTTTCATGACGTATGTATATCCAAGAAAAGTTCGATTTAAATTACGAAATACAATTTATAATTTGAATTTTGGTTTGAAACTTATTATGAGTGATTTGATGTTTCATCAAATACCCATGTATATTTCATATTATTACAAAATATATCAAAATGGTTCAATGATATACTTAGTGCCGGTAATAACATCATATCGTTTTTACGTGTATAAATTTTGTAATAATTCTCCACCTTATAAACTTTCAGAAAAGTTCGCCTATATCATTCCAATTGGTTGTGGGCTTGTTGAACTGTATAAAAGGAAACAACAACTTAAAATTATGTAATCCCAAAAAAAATTCTTAAAAGTTCCCAAAAAATCCAAAATGCGTTTATTAGATGAAAAAATTTAGAAATGTTTATTCAATGGAACTGATACAAACATTTAATAAGACCATGAATGATTTTATATTGAGTTTAAAGAAATTTTATCCTGAGGAGACAAAAGATGTATCCTCGATAGAAGATATGAATGATACGATACCTTTACAGCACTTTATGAAGAGTGTGGAATCTTTTATTGACATGGTATCTCAAAAAAATGAGGGAATGTTTGAAAATGACATATATCTTATTCCGAATTGTAATTTAAAGGAAATTTGGGATAATAAAGAAAAGGCGAATAATCATGATGCTATATGGAAGTTCTTACACACATTAGTTTTACTAGGCAGTACGATACGTTCTAAATCTCATAACTTAGAGCAATTTTTCGAGCAATTTACAAATATGGAAGGTCAAGATAATTTTTTGGAAAATCAAATGATGAACATATTGAATGAATTAACGGAAAAGGATTTGGATTTAGATTTGGATTTAGATGAAGATGATTTGAATACGAAACCATCTTCATCGTCATCAACATCATCGTCTGCGAAGGATACGAATGAGGAAGAGAAGGAAATTGATTTAGAAAACGACACAGACGAGTATGCAAAAATATTTGAGAATACAAAAATTGGTAATTTAGCGAATGAAATTGCCAAAGATATAGATATGTCGGCATTTGAAGATATCCAAACAATGGAATCTCCTGATATAAAATCGGTTATGGAAAAACTTGTTGGAGGTGGTGGACTTAAGAATCTCATTCAATCTGTGGCTTCTAAATTAAAAAACAAAATGGCATCGGGCGATGTAAACCAAGATGAACTCTTAGGTGAAGTTACATCTATGATGGATAAAATGAAGAATGATAAGCGATTTAAGAAAATGTTTAAAACGGATAAGATGCAGGATATATTTAAAGACTTTATGAAAAATCAAGGAGGAGATATGATGGGAGACATGATGGGTGGTGCGAATGGACCTACTGATGAAGATTTCAGTTCTTTAGAAGAAATGTTTGGTAATTTGCCCAAAAATGCTCGTTTAAATCCCGCTGCCATGAAAGCTGGAAGTCGGAAAGCCGCCGTTCGCAATCGTCTTAAAAAGAGACTTGAAACTCGTCAATCAAACGAAGATTAATTTTATTCCCTATTTAACTTATTTTACTCATCCCACACGGAGAATCTTTACATGAGATTTAAAAATCTATATAAAGTAAATCAATTTATTATTATTATTTGATGCCTATTGATTTTTCTGAAAAATTGAATCCTAAAAATTGGGGAGATTTAACATTATTACATGATTTAGGATATAATGATATTGAAATTGAGAATATGATATTTTCTTATGATGAAACGGAAGAAGAACAGAAGTGTCATGATGAATGGAAAGTTGTTGATACACAAACTAAAAGAAAAAAAAGATTAGAAGATTCTCATTTGAAGTTAACTAATAATTCCAGTATAAATTACAAAAAAGAGATACATAAAAATTCAAACCCAAATCAAATTCCAAATCAAAATCAAATTCCAAATCAAAATCAAAGTAAAAATCAAAGTCAAAGTAAAAATCAAAAAAGTGAAAACCTAAAAATTGAAAAAGACAAAAACCCAAAAACATTTAAAAGGAAAGTTTGGAAAGATTAAAACCATTTAAAAATGATGATACATTATAAGATAATGATGAAAGGCGTGAAAATGTTTTTAGATTCGAATGATCTAAATGAAGCAGAGAAAATGTACGAACTAAGTAATAATAACGAGACTTATGAATTTGAAACAGTTTTTCATCCTGTATATACTCAATGGACTCGTGAAGACTTTGTTCGTTTGATGAATAGTTGCAGAGAAAAATGTTGTTCTGGGAACAATGTAAAATGTATTAAAGAAAGAGAAAAGACGTTAGACATATCTGTTGGTGAATTCCGTGTATCTATTCTTGGAAAATATTACATTGAATTATATATACAAAACAAAGAAGATTTAAATACGCTACCTTCTCAATCTTATTCAATTGTAAAGAAGAGTAAAATCCAGAATCATTTTACCAAGCATCAATCTATAAAACTAAATTTAAAAGACGAGACGAAGGTTGATATTGACGACGCTTCATTTTCTTCTGTATTATTGGAATGGACGACTCTGGGGAAGACTTTCCGAATGAAGAATCGTTATTCTTATTTATTCAATGATTATTATTCTTTAGATATGACTGTTGTAAAGTCAGCCAAGAACGGTCATCAATTGATCCGTTCAAGAACTCTTATGAATTCACGTACATTAGATGCGGATGAGACATATGAAGTAGAACTAGAATATGTTTCTCAATACAATTCCGATTTAACGAGTAAGTTTGATAAAGACTTATGGTATTCTTTGGTTAATTTTAGTCTAAGTCATTTAAATCATACATTAAAAGTGGTGAATTCGGAAACGTTAATGGAAGTGAAGAAGAAATATGCGAAGGTTCTTGATGCGGATTATGATGAGAAGCAACTTCATCAACCAGTAAGTTGGCATTTGAAGAGATATGGATTAGGACCTCAAGTTGTTTCTATGGATATGCCGAGATTTCGTAAAATCAAAGATATGCGTGATGAAGAATATACTATCACAATGAAGTCAGATGGACTGCGAATGTTTGGTTTTATAACATCTACCGAAGGTAACGACAACTGCGAATTATATTTGAGTGGTTCTAAATTTGAAAATTTTATTCCTACGGGTGTTATATTTGATAAAGTGGTTGACGGTACAGTATTCGATGGTGAATTTGTTGATAAAGATAAGAATGGTGTTACTATAGCAGACTATATCATTTTCGATTGTTATTATTATAATGGTAAGGATATACGAAGGCAATCATTGATGAATGGTTCGGAAAGTCGTCTTTATGTCGCTCAGAAAGTTATGAGCGAAATGAAATTGAAGGAATCATTATTGGATGGAATTCAATATAACATATTCGTGAAAGAGTTTGATTTGTTGACGAAGAGCAACTTTCACAAAAAATGTACGGCTTGGCTTCAGAAAGTTGAAGAGTCCCCTTATGAAAATGATGGTTTAATATTTACTCCTAATGAAGCGGTTGGTGGTGAGGATTTATATATGAACAAGTCCAAGAAGGGAATTTTTGTAAAAAGTTCAGGGACCTTTGAACGATTATTGAAATGGAAAGATATATCTATGAATTCTATAGATTTCAAGGTAGAAGAGGAGAATCAAATAAATAATAAGATGATGGTAATTGATGGTAAATCTGTTTTAATGCCTTTTAAAAGTTGTATTTTAAAAGTAGTATATTCGGATACCTGGAAACCTACTGTTGAATTTACACGAGAGGATTATTTAAATTCAAAGGAAGTTTTCAGTTATAATAAAAACAAGAACAACGTGTTGGAATTTATGCCTTATACTCCTCCAGATCCTCAAGCGTGTTTTGTTGAATTTCCCGTGATTGGGAATACTATGCGTTGTAAAACTTCAACTGGATGGGATGGAGATAGTTTTAAAAATGGCGACATTGTGGAAATGGTATTTTCTGAGGGAGATGTTAAGTGGATACCAATTCGTGTTCGTAAAGACAAAATGACACCGAATCACTTTGACGTCGCTTCAAATATTTGGAAGATTTATTTTAACCCGGTCTCTCAGGAAATTTTAAAAGGTGAAAAAGAAATTCCTGATATCGAAGATGAAGAAGATGCTTATTATAATCAAGTGAGTGTAACCAATAGAAATTTGGCTAGAAAAGAAAGTGGTTTAAGAATCTTTCATTGTTATGTGAAAGGATTGTTATTGGAGAATGCTTTTAATAATTTGCCATCAAATCAGAGAATTTTGTTGGACTTGGCATGTGGTAAAGGTGGAGATTTGAAACGTTATTTGGATTACGGTGCTTCTGGTGTCATTGGAATTGATAATAGTGTTGATAATTTACATAATCCTATTGATGGCGCTTATCGGCGTTTATGGAAATTGAATGTAGATAATAAGAACAAAATCATATTCATGGCGGGTGATGTTTCAAAATCTCTACAAGAGCGTTCTACTTTTATAAAGCCATATGATCGTATGAGTGAAACAGAGATATTCATGAATAAACCTTATTTTGACGTCGCTTCTGTATTCTTCGCCTTTCATTATTTCTGCAAGGATGAAGCAACTCTTTCTACATTTTTGGATAATGTTTCTCATACAGTAAAACGTGGTGGATATTTTATTGGTTGCTGTTATGATGGTTCGGTTGTCTTCAATAAACTGAAGGATAAAGACTCTGTAAGTTTCAAATCCAACAATATGGAAATGCTTCGTATTGAAAAGAAGTATAACGATCATAATGATGAATTACTTCCAAGTGATAAGTCTTCTCTTGGTAAGACTATTCGTGTCATGGTTCAAAGTATTGGAACAGAACACGAGGAATATTTGGTAAACTTTGAATACATTAAAAAGGAAATGGCAAAAAGAGGATTTATTGAAATCAGTACAAAGAGTTTTGAGGCATATTATTTAGAAAATACAAGATTTAAGTATACAATGAGTTATGAAGAACAAGAAGCATCCTTTCTTAATCGTACTTTCATATTCAAAAGAGATGATAATCAACTAATGAAGAAAGCAGTATTAAAGAAATTAAAAACCTAGTTACAATCGGTTAAGAAAACGAAAACTTATAAGAAAACTAAAATTTATAAAAAGTTCTCCAATATAAACATCATTTCCAATATTAACATTTTTGTTATTGGATGATAGTAATTTGAAGAAATTTACATTCTTATCAAGGGATTAATTGAATGGGTATGTGGAAATTAAATGCTGCTTATACACAGAATGACCCGTGTAAATCTTTACTTTTCCAAGTATATTGCAGTATTTACCAATTTTGTAATTACCACCAGAGATTGTCCTATGCTGAACATGTTCTGAGCCACGAGTGTTTGAACCAATACGGGACATATTTACAATATCCAAAAATAAAATCGTAAAAAATTAAAATACAAAAAATAAAAAAAAAACTTTTTTTTTGATTAAATGAAATAAAAGTCAAGAAGTTTTATTTTCTAGAAAACAAATTACAAATTGTAACTTATTTACTGGCTTCCTTGGTGGATTTCAAGAGGAAGACGGTTAAGATCAGGTTCAATGGTTGATTGCATCCATGGTCCAACTTTTTTTGTAGGATTAGCAGGTTCGGAGCGTAATTGTAAATTAGCGTTTCTTAAACTTTGACCGACGGTATTAATACCGACGTGGTATCCGGCGTGTAAGAAATTTTGATCGTTGAGTTTTCCAGAGCCAGAGGGGTTGGCTTTGGACCAGGAAGTCGCTTTATTGGTTGGTAATAAATCTTCGGGTTTTAAACTATCTTTAGGGTAGCAGTCAGTGGGAACTAAGTTACCTTTGATAGGATCTTCATCGTTATCCATTAATTCTTTGTTAGTTTCATTTCCTGTCATGGGGTCAGAGGGTACAGGATCAAAATTTTCTCTGACCATGTCTCCAACACATGCAGGTACTGATTGTTCTACATTTGTGTAGTTTTCGACTTCTTCATCTTTTTTCATGTGATCACCACAGGATGAGAAGCTTTCTTTTTTAGAAAAAAGGTAGTATGATAATACAGATATGATCAAGAGGAAACCAACGAGAATTGCTATCATAAGAGGTTCCATAACTATTAATGATATAAATATTAAAAATTAAATAGAATGACATGAATATAATTATTGACTCCAGAGAACTGCATTTGAAGAAACTCATTGATGAAAAAAATACAGATGCCGATTTTTTTTATCAATCCAATTTAAATTCCTATTCTAATTCAAAATCAAAATCTAGTTCTAATTCTAATTCAAATTCAAATTCAAATTCAAATTCAAATTCAAATTCAAAACTACATTTTACCCAAATGGATGTTGGAGATATAGCAATTATTAAAACAGGTAAGGATTTCGATTCGAAAAATGGGTTGAATATTTCATTTCAAAATTCTATGAAAAGTGAAGAAGAGACTAAAGAAAATCAAGAAAATATAGTTATCTTGGAGAGGAAATCCATCAATGATCTGAAGAATTCTCTGAAAGATGGTAGATACTCAGAACAGAAGAAACGACTGGCTTCAACAAACTTTATACATAAAGGTTTTATTATAGAAGGTGAGGTTGATTTTGAATTTGAGAATATGTTGCTTCAACTTATAATAAGATTACAATTTAAGGATAAATTTTGTATATTTCTTTCTAAAAATCATCAGAATACCTTAGAGATAATTTTTGAAATATCTAGAAAACTACAAAAGGATTCTAAATTGTACGAGAATACAACCCTCGGTGATAAATCAAAAGATTATATAGAGACCCTTCATGTTTCCAAAAAGAAAAATTTAACTCCAAATTTGTGTTTCATAATGCAAATTAGTCAGATACCAGGTATCTCAAAAAAAATAGCCGAAAGTATTGCTTGTCACTACTCAAATTGGAGTTCTCTTTACAATGCACTCAATAATAAAGATAAAAAAGAATTCTTACAGGAATTTAAAAACGCAAATCTAGGTTCTAAACGTTACGAAACATTAAAAGAATACATTGTTAATATCTAAAAACATCCAAAACATCAAAAAAAAATTATAAATACAACTTGTTTAGTTTAAGAATGATAAATGAGGGTATCTCCTGAGGAACTCGATTTAGAGGCCTCGTTCGATTCAGAAGTTCAGACATTAGCAAGTAGACAAGAATTCATAGAAAGTTTAGATGAATTTTATCCAGAACGTCCTTCTTCTCCATATTGTATTGAGTATGATATTACAATTAATCCCATTTTCAGTTATACTGAAAATATTTTTGATAAGACCTGTCCTATATGTTTAGAGAAAGACAACGATAAAGTTCAGTTGAATTGTAAACATTTTGTATGTGAGGAATGTTTTAAAGAGTGGCATGTGAAAAAATTAAATCTGGATTGTTGTTTGTGTCGTAAAGAATTTATTAACGAAGAGATCCGCAAGTTAAATTTCATTCGAGAAGATATGATTCGAGAAGAAATGATTGAGAATGATAACAGAAGAACGAATTCCAATACAAATATGTCAAATTTCTTGGACTTGTTTTGTCATGCAAATATATTTTTTAAGTTGAGTTTTATCTTTACGAATATGATATGTGTATTTCTTATAATTTTCGTTTCTATTTTGAATAAAGAGGCTATGATCTATTATTTTATTTTATCGTATTTGTCTACATTAGTATTTATGATTGTTATGTTTTTGAATACTACATCAACATCATTTCATGAATAAATGTTTTTAACAAAATTTAAAGTGTTTTGACACACATGCTGTAGATGATGCGGTACATGTAGAAGGAAATAGCATACATAACAAGTTGAAGAGAAACGGCGAGTGCAAAAGAGGAGTCTTTGCTGTCTTTTAATACAATAATGGCCGATACGAGAAGTAAGAGCATCGTGATAGAGATGGCGATCATGATAATTTTGAAGATACGGCAGTGTTTTTTGTTTTCGAGAGGTTCATACATTTGAGTAATAGAGTCAACAATTTTGCTCATTATACAATATATTGTTTTTTTTATTACAGGTAAGTTTTTCCAAATTTAAAATTTTTTTCCAATTCCAAATTGGATGTTTCTGTTCTAATTTTTTCAAAAAGTTCAGTCATATCATCATCATTTTTAATAACCAAATCAAAACAGTTATCATTCATGGTTACTACATCATTTTCTGTAAAAGATTGAAAATGGTTTTGATGTTCTACAAATTTTGTTCCATATTTTTCAACTAACCTGTGTAAACGAATTTCTTCTGGAATATCTATTTTAATTAGAAACCATCCTTTACTTTTTAATGTTTCGTATTCATTTTGTAGCCGTAGATCATCTAAAACAATATTATCTGAAATATCCTTTGTTTCTCTAAGAACACAATTAATCCAAACGTACGAATCAATTTCTCTCATTTTAGTGGCAAAATTAATGAGTAATCCACGGTTTTTGTATTTCATATCAAACAATTCGCCCGCAAGTTCTTTCACTTTAGCGGCCAATGCTGTTTTATAGTATCCAAATTCTTCTACGATTTTTTCAGCAACAAAACTTTTACCGGAGCCCATTTTCCCAGAAATTGCAATTTTCATTTTGATATTTTATTTTCAATAAATCTTTATATTTCAACTCAAATCATTTTTATTATTTGATTCAAATCCAAGAAATTTTCAAGAAACTCTTAAGAATAATTCAAAATAAAAATGAATAATAACAAAACAATTAGAGTAAAACAATATGCAAAAGCCTAATAAATACATTAGTGAACGTGGTTATGTTTTAAAGAAATCTTCATTAAGTTCAGTGGAAAAGGAAACATTAACTCGTGAACTAACTGTATCACCGAATTTCAATGTATTTCAGAATGGATTGCCTCAAAAATTTAGGATTTATTTAGAAAACGAAAGTAAATATTATATTCCTCGTTTTTATGGTTTGAATAAATTTGGGCCTCCTGAAAAAAATTATCTAGAAGATGCTGGGGATAACAAAGAGTTAGTATTTCATGGGAATTTACGAGAATATCAAAAACCAATCATTGACAAAATGATTGATACATTATATCGAAGAAGTGGTGGTATTCTCAATTTATTTACGGGTCAAGGGAAAACAGTTATTGCGATTAAGATCATGTCTATTTTGAAAAAGAAAACTCTAATTATCGTCCATAAAGAATTTCTGCTAAATCAATGGGTTGAAAGACTGAATCAGTTTATGCCTGACATTAAAATTGGTTTTATACAGCAGAAAAAGGTGGAAGTAGATGGTTTTGATGTAGTTATCGGTATGCTTCAAAGTATTTCTATGAAAACGTATCCTGAAGATACATTCAAGTCTTTTGGGTTTACAATTGTTGATGAAGCTCATCACATTTCTTCCGAAGTATTTTCAAGAGCACTTCCAAAGATATCTACTAAATATTTACTTGGACTTAGTGCGACTCTAGATAGAAAAGACGGTTTACGTTTTGTATTTGAGTGGTTTTTGGGAGAACCCGTACAAATAAAAAATGAAAAAAGGGAATTGGGAGATGTTTATATAAATAAAATCAAGTTTAAAGATTCTCAATATCAACAGCAAGTCTTTATGAATAATGGCAATACAAATTTACCTAGAATGATAAATATGCTGACGGAGTCTCCTCAAAGATTGAATTTTACAATAAATATCCTAAAAGAATGCAAGAAATTTAAAAGAAAGGTTCTCCTTTTATCAGAAAGAAGAAATCACTTAGAAAAATTAGGAGAAACTTGTAAAAATAATGGAATGGATTTCGGTTACTATATGGGTGGGCTTAAATTGGAAGTATTAAGAGCGAGTGAGGAAAAGGACATAATTCTTGGAACATACAATATGATATCAGAAGGATTTGATTTAAAGGAATTAGATACTTTAATCTTTTCAAGTCCAAAATCTGATGTTGTACAGGCTTCAGGGCGAATTTTACGTCAAGGAAAAGACAGACCAACAATTCCTGTAATCATTGATATTGTAGATGATACTGAATTTTACAAAAAAACATTTTCTAAAAGAAACTCATATTATAAGAAGAATGATTTCATCGTTACAGATACTCCCATACAAGAACTCTTTAATAAAATTAAAAAATGAAAATTCAAATCTTAAAATCAAATCTTAAAATCAAATCTTAAAATTTTTATTCGTCGTACATATTTTCTAACCCATCTATTTTTTGATAATTGAAGTATGTAGTACTATCTTCTAGTTTTACTTCATCTAAACTTACACCACTGGCTTGGTGCAGAGCACCTTTTGAGAAAATACCCAAATGTTTACTTTTTTCTAAATTTTTAATTTTTTTAACATCTTTAGATTCATCGTCTTTTGTCATGAATTCACTTGCTTCATCTTCAAGTATCTCTGCTATAATCTCAATATTTTGTCTTTCACTAATCAAATTATTACATATAAGTTTACTATTTTTCACCAATAACAAAAACATATTTTTGATAAATAATCTATGTGTTTGACGTTCTTCAGAATCTTCATTAAATTCTAACAAATTAGAATACAGTTTTAAAAATAATGACTTTTGGATTTTTGTATCACCAATACTTCTTGAAAAAACAATGAAATTATTCAATAGCACACTCAATTTTTCTTGAATGTTTAGCAATATCTTTTCATTGCTTTCTTTATCTAACAATTCGTTTATAATCATTGTCTCGAATGTTTTTTCAATATCTATCCATTCTTTTATTTTCTCATAAAAGTTTTTTGATTTATCAATTTTTTTCCAAATTTCTGGCAACTTGAATTGCGATTTATCATTTGGTTTAAAAGAAACAATAAAGAAACAGATTTTTTCAATAAATACAGAAAAACATCTCGAATCAATGTCATGTAAATCTAATTGATTATCTTCATCAATATCATCGTCCGACTCCCAAAATTTGTCTAATTTCGTCGGTTTATCTTGAGTGACTTGATAAGATTTGTATTCTACTTTTTTGATGAATGATTGGGAATTGGGATATTTTGATTTGAAGTCTACTGTGCTTTTATTTGGTTTTTTGATTGTAACATTTTCAGTTGATATAGCCGGATAGTTAAATTTGGATTTTTTACTACCCTTGTCATCTTCATTATTTTTTTCATTTTTAACTATTTTATATTTCCAATACATGACACTAAAATTCACAAAGTTGAACTTAATGTATTTTTCCAAATCTTCTTTTAATTTGGTATTGAGTTTTTTCTGTGAATAACCGTACATCCACATCAAATCTTCATTGTATCCTTTCTCATTCTTATCTTCCCTTATATTTTTTAATAAGTATTCTATTATATTGGAGAATTCAGATTGAGTGAATTGAAAATTGGTAAATATGTATGATGCTACCAAAGTACATATCAAATTATGAAAGATATTTGTGTATGCGAATTGAATGACTAAACTGATGAAGGCTCGTATTTCTTTTTTGTTATTTTTCTTGACAACTCCCTTCCATTTAGATAAAATTTCTTGCGTACGTTTTGTAGAAGAATTTCCCAAGGTAAAAATCATTTCAATTTTTTCTCCTAATTTCTGAACTTGTGTAAATTGTTTATCCTCTATAAGTTCTAAAAACGAATTAAAAATTTGAAATTCAATTTTAGATTTTATTTTTTCAAAAACAAGTTTTTTAAGATTTTCAATGAAATTAAGTTTCGGATTTAAATTTGTACTTTGTTTTTGTAATTCAGAGACTAAAAATGTTGTGAAACTGTAAAAAACATTTTCAAGTTTTGGGGTAATTTCTTTCACAGTTTCATCTTGTGTCATCTCCACGTTAGAGATGTAAGAGACATTTTCTCCAAAGCCATGATCGTCATTTAGAGAACTTTGTATCAATTCATTATTGACAATGCTAAAATATTTTTCTTCATTTGTCTCGCACCATTGATTAAGTAAACAATTTTTGTATTTCATAGAAATCGTTTTGCTAAATGAATTTTTTTCAACAAGTAATTGAAGAATGATGTGTTTAGGGAATAGAATTTCGTTAGTATGAATGTCATAGAAATAATTGGGATCTTCTTCGTAATAAGCATTACGAATAAATTTACCTTCTGATAACATTTTTAATTTTTGTATGATACTATCATATTTAGAATCTACATTTTTTTCTATATCATTCCATTTTTTCATTCCTATACAAATTTTTTTCTCATTTTGTTTAAAATCAATTTTTTGATTGTCCTTCTTCTTAAATGAAGTTCTTTGTATTTTTTTATGCAATAGTTCGTGAAACGGTATGGGATTTTGAATAAAGTTTCCTAATAGTTTCTTGCTGTTTCCTTGTAGATTTACAGATTTTTTAGATTCTAATAATGGTATTTGTAATGCTAAATTCTTAAAAGTATTCTTTACAGTATTTCCTTTCTCATTAATTTTGTTACCGGTAATCTTGCTTTGGATACCGTTATTCATAAAATATTTTTTACTTTTGTGAAGAAGATAATGGATTGGAATTTCTTGAATAGAAAAGTCAAGCTCGCGAAACACATCAAGATTTTTCAAATCTGATGGTAAAGGAGGAATTTGTGTAAATGTAGATTTTTTGACATCATTCAAATTATAGTTTATGGGTTTACGAAGTGTATCGTGAGTATTTTCTAATGTTTTTTTTTGAGATATGGTATTTCCAAGATTTGACTTCGTTTCATCTTTCACAAATGTTGTAAAGTCTGGTAACAACTTCAATTCTGTTTGATTGAATTCCGTATCTTTTTTTTTCTTTACATTTTTAGTCTTTACATTTTTAGTCTTTCCCTTAGAAACATTTTCATCATTTTCATCATTTCCATCATTATCAACATTTCCATCAGTTTTGTGGATCAATCTAACACATCGTTCACTATTTACATCATATTCTCCTAAATGAATTCGTAACTCTTTGACAATTTTATCAATAAAATTCAGATAAGTAACATTTCCTGATTGATATGAGGTTATAAGAGAACTAATCTTAGTAGTATTAAGTTGTTCTAAAAATCCGGAATTTTTAGTCAAATCTGTATTTAATTGGGGTTGAATATGTTTAGAATAAATAAAATCATAAAAAAACTTCATAATACCAGATGATTGTAAGTCGTGTTTCATCGTCGTTTCTTGAATGAAAAAGTTGATTGAGTTTTTTAAAGTTTGATTGTCTGAAATCTTTGTGAAATATTTTTGAAGAACATATGTAATTTGATCTATTTTTTCAGCATGAGAGAGTTCTTTTTCTTGAATTGAAATTAATTTTTCTCTATTTGACTCACGGAAGTTTTTTACAGTTACAGGTTTTTTATCTTCATTTTCTTGTTTCGCATCTTTTTCATTATCACTTTCATCATCTTCGTCCAATTCTTGTAAATCAAGAATGTCATTAAGATCGTCTTTTTTTGATATTCCATTGATAACGTTAATTATGTAAGTTAAAGAGTCGCTTTCAACTAATGTATCTGTACTTACTTCGATTCGTTTTTTTTCAAGATTTATGTTATCTATAATAACTCGTGTATTCTTTACAGGAGAATAATTTTTGGCAACAACATTAAAAATTTTTCCTTCTTTGAGTTTGTGATTTTCAATAAAATCTTCTTTACATTGTGAAAGAATTATTATTTCTTCTAATGTATCTTTTTTAAGGTAACGTTCAGATGAACCCGATAATTCTAATGAAAAATGGAAAGAAAACCAGTCTTTATCGGTAATGATAGTTTTGGAACTAGATTCGGAAAAAACACATTCAATATAATCATCTTTCACATATGTAATTATAGCATTTTCGTAATTATTCAATTTTACAATGTCACCTAATCTCATGATATAATAATATTTTTTTTTAAACAGCCATGTCTTTACGACATACCGGACAATCAACAACACTTTTTTTACAATATTGATAATGTTTTTGTAAACATTTTGGGTGAAATATGTGATTACATGATTTTGGTTTATGCCAAACTCTATACAATTTAAGATTTTCTAAACATACAGCACAAACTGGTTCATTTTCAACTTGATTTGTATTTTTCAAAAATTTTTGAGTACCATTGAATTTATCCACAACGTTATCATAGTGCTCTTTACAAGAATTCGAGTTTCCAGACTCTCCAGGAGTATTTCCCAGTGTCGTCCTATATTCAATTTGAAAACGAATAGAATCTAAAAATCTATCAAAATAATTTTGAAATCTATCTTGTATTCGATAATTAATTGTAGAAGAAACACGTCGCAATACATCTTCATCTTGCATATTCTCATCAATCCTTTCTAATTCAGAACCAATCGTATCTATTATAAATTCCTGAGAATCTCTCATAAATTGTGAGTTGAATGGATTAATATCTGGTATATAATCTTCATCATCTGAATCAGCAGGTTCATAATTCAAGAGTATGCTAAATATAGTAGAATTAGTATTACTACTGGTTGAATTATCAATATGAATATTGTTAGAACTAGAAATCATATATATATTAATGGACTCTTATCAAAAAGTATTTATGTATAAAATCTAAAATCTAAAATCTAAAATCTAAAATCTAAAATCT
>CERI01117662.1_pt1 | contig 19003 bp, 8 predicted proteins | sample 350261 | NCBI WGS metagenome assembly CERI01 (sample SAMEA2620979, study PRJEB7988) | marine metagenome | isolation source: saline water (ENVO:00002010), including
ACACGGACAATGCCATGGCATTCAATCAGGATTGTATTGCTGTGTGTGATGGTGGTCGTCGGTTGATACAGACTAACACAACCATCAACGTCCATGACAACAACATCACATCTGACATTGAAACATTGCGCAACGCGGGTATGCATTACGACGCAGACAGACTGCAGCAAGAGGTGGAAAGGTCATGGATATCCTACACATGTCAAACGTGCCCTGATGTTGAGTTGCCACAGCATGCATACACCTTTCTACATGGGTCCTGTGCCATTGTTTGTAACAGCCCTTGGGTGATGCGCGGAGGCACGTGTGTTGAATGCAGGGAAGAGAGCTGCTTCGATGGTACCTATCTGTCCGGTGATAATTGCCAAAACTGTTCACCCTGTTCATCACGGTTTGTGGGAACGCCATCACACAGTCATTTCACAGGACACGGACAGCTGGATGACAGCGACAGTTGCCCAGAGCAGTGCGATGACAAGCACTACGAAGACATAGAATTGCAAAATGAGCAAATTGTGTCTGTGTGTCGCAATCACACGGTGCCAACCTGTGCGTCGAATCAATTCACCCAAGCCGGCACACATCTGCACGACGCATATTGCGAAGATTGTATCACGGCATGTAATGATATGCGAATGATTACCACTTGCTCTGCCACTGCCCAAGCAGTTTGCCAGCCTTGTGAGGGTACCCTGCAAGAAGGCGAGAAATGGTCAAATGGCGACTGTACCCGAAAATGTCACGATGACTACGTGCACAACAGTCGACTGAACATATGCGAGTTATGTGATTTTACGTGTCCAATCGGTTTTATGACACCCATCAATCGACACAACTGCACACATTGTGAGGCATGCTCTGCCATCCCCCATAATGCCACCTTTGTTGACGCATGTCAATGGGAATGCGACGACCAGTTTGAATTTGATAATAACACGCATTTGTGCCGAGCCATTCCCAACAGCTTCATACCAATGATAATGCAGGCTAAAACGGGGCGTTGTGACGTGGGACAGCGCCTGACATATCAATACGTGTGTGTGAATTGTGAAGATGACAATGACGTGGTAACACCAGAACCATCGCAGCGAGGCATCACTTGGCTGTGGATACCTTCCAGATCCGCTTGTGCGTGGGAGTGTCTGCCAGGGTTTTATCACTACTCTATCAACAATAACATGCATCAATGCTTGGAATTGACTTCGTTTTTGCAAAAAATTGACGGTGGTATCGCAGAAACAAGTGCCATCGATGACGTGACGCTGACAGGCACCCGGCGACAACTCACCACGCCTGCTGCCATGACGGAGTGGCAACTTGTGACCATTGCTGTGGTCGTGGTGGTCACCGTCTTGTACGTCTTGATATGATGGCATGGTAGTATTTAAGAAGTTGATGTGGTTGGATGTCGTCTGTCTTGGGCAAGCATGCCCAAAGGCGAAGAGAACGCACAGGCTGCGGCTGCACGGGCTGCGGCTGCACAGGCTGCGACTGCACGGGCTGACGCTGTTTACGATGATGCATACCAGAAAGCTAAGGCTGAACATGCTGCTGCTGACCAGGCTGAGCGGTCAGACTATCAGAAACCTTGGTCAGGATCACCCAGCGTGGTCACGTGGGCAAATCTTGACAAGCAGGACCGTAGTGACTCTGAGCATTCTACAGCTGAAACGGCACCGCCTGCGCCTAAGAACAAGGATGGTACCATCGATACAGGTCCGAGGTCTGACACAATGACAGAAGAGGAATATCTGGCATGGTTGTTGGAGGCAGCAGGTCACCATTTTGACGAAGTTCATCGAAACATCAGTGAGGCCACAAACGAGTTGGTTAACTATGCCACAGCAAAGATGAATGACGGGAATTCAACCAAGCACTGGAAAATATTGCTATTCTGCAGTGTACTGTGTGGTGTGGTGAGCGTGTTTCTTTATAGGGCCATTCATTTCACACCAGTGACACCTGAGCCTCCAGTATCGGACGTATCCGAGACCCACACCACAACATCCGCTTTCAAGCACATGGCACGCAAGACTGCTGAACATTTGGCAGTGGGTGCCGTGCAGTGGGTGGCGTGGTATGTTCTCGACAAACTGGCAGATGGTAATAGTTAGTGGAACACCATCGACTTTTAATAAACAATATAAGACTAGTTTGTTTCACTCAAACCCAGGATCACACACACAGTGTTCCGGTGCCGTGCAATTTGTTGTCGTTGTATTCTGCCCCACACTGCAATCAAAGCATGTAGTCATCTTGTAGTTAGGCTGGTAAGTAGCAAACGGGCATGTAACACAGTCCCGTGCTTGCTCATAATACCCCGGTAGACAAGGCAAGCAAGCATGGTACTGTGCACAAAAGGCTGGGACACTGAGATGAGCCTGCTGCTCCGTTGTCAGTTTCTGCAGGTAGGCTGTCACAGCGTCTATGTCCCGCACGAGCATTTCACCATCCTGACACAGACCGGTTGTGTCCAACGTCTCCGAAAAGCACGGTACGCATGACGACTGTCCAGTTGAGTCCTGGTGAAAGCCATAAGCGCACGGCTGACATGATGCTGCTTGGGGGTTGTCGGTGAAGGTGTTTAAAGGACATGGTGTGCAGACGCCGTCGGAACCATAGTATCCCGCGGTGCAGTCCTGGTACTGACAGGTGCCCGCAACACTAGCAGACCATGGCAACGTCTCTTGGCCTGACACGTCTGCGCATGGCGAGCAAGTGTAGCGTGGTTCGGACATTTCCAGACAAATCGAATCTGCCTTGAAACCATCTGGGCATGTCAGCTCCGTCTCCGAGCATTTAGGCACACAAGCGTCACCACTGGCCGTATACCCCGCGTCACACACAAACTCACACCCATTCTGAATCGTCAAGGTACCGTGTTCAACTGGCTGACACGGCACCAGTTGGTTGGGTTTTGTGTCAGAAGACAGTTGTACACCCACCGACGTGTCTGCCGCAGTGTAGCACCTGTACCCAACCAAAAACGCATATCGAATCATCTGGGTGCCCCCTCGATCAGCAGGTTGCGTGGCACTGACTGCGTCGTATTGCGTGGACATCAGGCAATCTTGCAAATCAAATCCCACCCCGGGACAATTGCCAGCAATTGACACCAAGGTATCATCGTTGCATTCGTACACACCATGAGTGCGAACACGGTCAAAATCAGGTTGACAGGCATGCAGCATCACACCGGCTGGTACACGGGCGTACTCAATGTTGTGGTAATTGTAAACCACACCATCAGTCAGTGGATATTCACCGTCATAGTACAACGCTGGGTCGCTGCGATGCACCCAAGTATCATACGGCACCGCCTCATCGCGATGATTTTTTTCCGCACACACGTCAATGGCAACACATTTTGACTCTGCCAGTGCATCTGGAAACACGCCATTCACATCCAACGCGTTGTAGTCTGCAGTTAAATCACCACAGATGACCAGTGGGTGAGTGTTGGTGGTTCCAAAACTGGCATACCCGGCATGCGACAGGTACATGGTGGTCAGAAAAAGAAACGTGCTGAGCATATACGCCTTTCAAATAAACACTTTTATACATTAACTTTCGTACCTTGGAACAAGTGGGTATTAAAGCAACCATGACGCAATATCATCAATGTCAAAACACGGACTGTGTGCTTGGCAATGGGTGGTGTTGTGTTTTTTCGTGTTTTCACCTCTGGTTGATGCAGCGGGCGGACGAGTGATTCGAACCACAGGGTGCCCGGCTTGTGAAAGTTGTCAGGTGTTCACCTATGTCAACCCTTCAAAATGTCAAGGGTATTCTGCGGTGATTGGTGAAACACCATGCACTGAAGAAGTTGGCATACTCCAAGCAGTTGATGACCCAATAGTGTTTGGATACAACGACAAAAACGCAGAAGACGGGGTAACAAGATTTACTGCTTACGATGGCAAAATTTATGCTGGGGTGGTGTCATGTGAAGTATATCATGGAGAACGTCTTTCTTGGAAGTGTAACAGAAAAGGACAACACAACAAATGTGTCAAAGACGGCTGCACAGGAGATTGTTTGGAAACTGGAGATGTATTCATGTGTCACAAATACAATTCATATGCATATGGAAGTGCACGCACACCAGATTTTTGGACTTTCAGAAAAGATATTACTAATTATCTCAGAAGATGTAGCAAATGGCGGTTTGATTATATTGACAAACAAGTGGCAGTTTGGCGCAATAACAGGATTGAATTTGAGTACCAGAAACATGAAGTCAAGGTAGTAAATGGCGACTTTGATTGTATGTGTAAACCAGTGTCAGAAAATGAATTTGTGTATCCTTTTCCTGTACATTCAGGTTTACAAGGTCAACCATATCGATGGGCTGTGGCACAATTTTGTGGTGTTATGACGTGTCCAGCAGGTCAATACGCCTCTGGTTGTTTGATGCCACGACCAAGCTCAATTCCTTCAAATGACCTGCTGACGTTGATAGGAGGTGAAAATCCAAAATTTAATGACTGCAAAAATTGCGTCGATGGAAAGTACAAAACGGGGACCAATCAACAAACAAGTTGTACCACGTGCTCCGCCTGCCCAGCAGGCAAAGTCCGCACTGGATGTGGGGCTTCACCGTGGACGTCTGCTGGTGTTTGCGTGAATTGTGCTGTAGGTAAATACAAGAGCACACCAGGGGCATGGGACACAGTGTGCATTGACTGTCCAACGTGTCCAACCAACGAAATGCAAAACACTGAGAAGTGTGGCGTGTCACCTTTCACATCTACGGGCACGTGTGAGTGTGTACCGGGATACAGACGTGACAATACAGGCGGTACTTGCGTTGCATGTGAAGTTGATAAGTACAAAGATTGGATTGGTGATGCATTAGGCGTCCCTGACTCTTTGGACACTAACAATGGATGTAACAATTGTCCGACTAGCATGAACACAGATACCACGGGAAGTACATCCATTACTGATTGTAATTGCAAAACAGTTCGCAACAAAATTCAAATCGGCTCTCAATGCATACCTTGCGCTTTCAAAACCAATTACCAACAGCCAGTGAAAGAGATTGGTCAGCCGGAGGTTTGTCAAGCGTGCCCATTTGACAAGTATTTTGTCGATCCAAAGTGCGTGCCCATTCCAATCATGAAATTAGATTGTATTGCAAACGTTCTCACATTGAACCCAGTCGAGGACAAGAGCAAGTTTGTTAACGAGATTATCACAATCACCATTAAGTCTGAACATTATCTAGACCTGTCATCGTACACAGAATCATCGTGTGACTACTGTGGCACGTACCGATACGCTGATGGTTGTGGGCGACCTGAATCTGATGGGGATAAGCAATATTTGTGGGTGCGGAACAGCGGCACCAATCAACTGTTCAAACAGGAGTTTGATGCAAATTACCTGGCGTCTACTGGACCTGTGACTTGTGCATTAACCAATTCAGCGTACGTTGCAGATGCTTCATACACCATAGAGCGTGCAGGAAAATGCATGGATTGTACTGCGTGCACACACGCAAACGAATATAATCTGGGCTGTCCACAGAACCAAGGCATCTGCACCAGTTGTGAGCCCACAACACCTTGTGATTTGACTGGGCAGTGGTACAACCATGCTTTGGCCGACGGATGTCGAGACGCACAGGCCATAACGCCATACGTTTGCGTGGATTGTGTCACATGGCAAAAGGTCAATGGTGACATCATGCTAATAATGGGCTGTGCCAAGATCGATTACGAGCGCTGGCACCCAGATGTGGGTGAGACTGCAAATACCTTGACGTGTGTGTGGGATGGTAGCGCGTGGTCAGGACACAGTGAGTGTGTCGCACTCACGTACGACCAATATGGTTCAGGCATTGCCATCCCATATTGCCCACCTGATTGGTTTGTCGATGAAACCTGTGTCAGTAGCCAAACAACCACCACACTCTGGAATTCCAATTGCTGCAAAAGGTGCGGTGCATCATGTAGGCCCGCTGGCGAGACCAAAAAAAGTGCGAGTTATAGTCAATGCGACGGGGCTGGCACGGATGACACGGAGATATGCGTACAGCGTTGTGAAAATGGATATTATGCCGATCAGGCGGAGCAACAATGCAAGCGTTGCCAGATGTGTGGTCAGACATGACGTGAGTGTGAGAAGTTGTGATGAGCAAATAAAGTATTTCCGTTTTGGTTTACATGAATCAATGAGGTGTATGGGTGCCGTGTTGCTAATATGTTTGCTGGGCGCTGCTGCAGCAGAACATCTAACATGTACCCTATGTGAACCGGGAACATACTGCTATGAGGACCAACTTTTGCACTGTCCAGCACACTCCACATCACTACATGCATCTGATAACATAACAGAGTGTGTTTGTTTGCCTGGGTATTACCAAGAACCCCATGGTCATTTATGCCTGCCGTGCCCTGCAGACTCATATTGCCATGACGAGCTTATTTTTTCATGTCCGCAACACACAACCAGTTTGACCCTGTCCAATCAAGTGTCAGAATGTATTTGTCGTCCAGGTTACAGTGGCGTGAGTTGCTCTTCATGTGATGCAGGAACATTCAAAAGTGTCAACGGGAGCAATGTCTGTCAAGCATGTCCAGAAAACACATTCTCCAACTCAGTTGCGGCCATTGACAGCAGTGTCTGCCTGTCATGTCCTGATCACAGTCACTCAGAAGCTGGTTCTACTGCAATTACAGATTGTAACTGTGATGCCAATTACGAGAAGTATGGTGATCTTTGTGTGCCTGTTTGCAATGCTAACAGTGCTCGTGATGTTCCTGGCGCTGTGTGTCAGTGCAATGTTGGATATACAGGGGCAGACGGCGTAGCGCCTGGATATGACACGGCATGCAGTGCGTGTCCTGCAGGCACATTCAAAGCAACTGTGGGAAGTGTGTCTTGTCAGCCCTGTGCTGAAAACTCCTACAACCCTACAGCAGGCGCTGTGGCGTGTCTTGAATGCCATAACAATTCCTACAGTGGTGAGGGATCGGTGGATTTGGCGGAGTGTTTATGTGGGGTCATGTACACTTTGGATGATGGTCAGTGCGTGCACTGTGACAGTGGTAAATTCAAAAACACCACGAGCAATGACGCCTGCACGGTATGTGACCCGGGAACCTTTTCATTACAAGGAGCACAGGAATGTAATGCATGCCCCGCATCCACATATCAAAATTTGCAAGGGCAAAGCTCGTGTGAGCCGTGTGCCACATTCAGTGTGAGTGTCACTGGAAGCATTGACTGTCAATGCAATCCTGGTTTTTATGCCAATTGTTCAGGGTGTGCCAGTGGGGAATTACTGCATGGTACCTGTGAGCCCTGTCTGGACGGCTATTACAAAGCTGACCAAGGAAATCAACAATGCACTGCCTGTGATAGTGGCAGGGTCACCGCCACGTCAGCCAGTACTCACCACGACAATTGCACCATATGCTATGGATATATCACAGAAACCAGCGTGGGACGCTTTTGCAACCCATGCCCTGAAAATACATTTGATATTGCCGGGGCAACTCAAATCTCTTCGTGTCTTTGCAATGCTGGATTCACAGGCACCATCAACGAAGTGGATGATACATGTCAGTCGTGTCAGGTGGGAAAGTACAAGTATGCTTTGGGGACCTCACCCTGTCTAAGCTGCCCTGCTGGCACTATTGGCAATGAGAATGCAACGTTGCAAGACACGGAAGGCAATTCATGCGTACAGTGTCCTGAGAACACGTATTCACTGACCCTGACTTCTTGTGCAAACTGCCCTGAATTTTCAGTGGCACCTGTGAGAAGTGGTGACAGTTCAGCTTGTGTGTGTGATGTCGCATACACGTTTAACGGTGCAGAATGTCAATTATGCGCAGACGGCCATATCAAAACAAACACGGGCAACCAAGCCTGCGAGCAATGTCCGGCGGGCACGTACGAATCAGAGAATACGTGTGTCACCTGTCCCAACAACACCGATTCACCACCGGCAAGCTTTCAGCTCATTAGTTGTATCTGCAATCCAGGCTTCACTGGAAACGACGGCACTGCCTGTGTTGCTTGCGCCACGGGAACATTCAAATCTTCAGCTGGCTCTGCTAGTTGCATTGAATGTGGTGCTGGTACGTATTACAACGGTGAAGCTCCATTCATACTGGATCAGTGCATTCTTTGTCCAGGCAACTCATCGTCAGTGGCGGCCTCGTCTTCAATCATAGACTGTGTTTGTGATAGTGGATATTCGCGGTCAAGCATTGTGACACAAGAGCTTTGTCAAGTCTGTCCGGTTGGATTTTATTGCCCGACTCAGTTTACAACCATTGCCTGTTTGGGTGGCAGTTCGTCTCTGGTAGGTAGCATTTCGTCAACCGATTGCACATGTAGTGCTGGGTACTACGGCGAGCCCAACTCTTGCCTGCGCTGCCCTGTCAATTCGTACTGTCCTGGTGGCGTCTCAAATGTGTCTTGTCCCGTGTACAGTTCCACGCTGGGTGTGGGTGGTATGACCAACATATCGGGTTGTGTATGTCAAGCCGGCTACTACGAAATTAACGTGGATGGCAACATTGCCTGCAATGAATGTCCCAAAGACAGTTATTGTGCCAATGACGTGCAACGGCAATGTCCCTCCAACTCCACGTCTCGCAAGGGCCAGGACTCCATCGCAGATTGTTTTTGTGATGAGTATTTCACCAAAGACGTGACTGGCAATTTTTGCTTTCTTTGCAGCAACAAGTTTGTATGCCATGCCAGTGATGGCACCTCTGCTGGTGTGATTGAAGAATGCCAAGATACAAGTACAAATCACAATCAGCTTTGTTTATGTCCCATGGGCTCTTTTTGTTCAGACGGCACTTCCAATGCGTCGTGTTCTGCATTTGCTGACACGTGTAACACGTGTCCTAGTGATTTTTTCTGCTCAACCAATATGAAGTTTGAATGTGGCGCCAACATGACATCCCCGGCCAATAGTTCAAGCTTTGCTGATTGTCATTGCTTACCTGGGTACCATCGCACTGATCATGGACAATGTTTGATTTGCCCAAAGGGATCATACTGCGCTGATGATGTGCGGATTGAATGTAACACATTTGACGACTATCTCACGACGGAGACTGAAGGACAAGACCACAGAAATGACTGCATTTGTCAGCTAGGCTGGTTTCGTCAAAACAACAATGACATCTGCAAAATCTGCCCCAAAGACTTTTACTGTGCTTCTGAGACCATCACAGAATTGCCCAACGTGGTTGCTTGCCAGTTGAATTCTAAAACGACGGGTCGGGGCGCAGATGAAAAGTCTGACTGTCAATGTGACGCCGGATTTCTGCTGACATATGAGGCCGCTAACCCCATGCTTTGTGTTGAATGTCCGCCAGGTGAAAGGTGTGGTAGTGGAGAAGTGGAAGCAGAATTATGCCACTTGGAAAATCGAATGCCATCAGCAGACCACACGTCGTGTATCTGTGAAATTGGACATGAGGAGGATGCCAACTTTCATTGTGTCACATGTCAGCCTGGCTATGTTAAGGATGTCACAGGCAATCAATTATGCACGCTGTGTCCAGATGGCATGGTTTGGTTTAACGAGACCACGTGTGTGCCTTGCCGTGAGCATTCCACTTCAACTGCTGATAGATTAAATTGCAATTGCGATGCACCGCGAATTTTGTTTGGAGATGCGTGCAGCTTGTGTGGCAGCAATCAATACTATGTTAACGGACTTTGTTTGTCATGCCCAGGCCACTCAACATCGGTTTCCGGAGCATCCGGCATTCAAGAGTGTGCATGCGACGCAGGATACGTGTTTGACGTGAGTGTGTGTGTGGCGTGTGAAGCGGGGACATACGAAAGCAACGACGCCTGTGTGTCGTGTGGTGTCAACGCGCACAGCTTGGCAGCCAGTGACTCGGTGGACGATTGTGTCTGTAACACCACAATATGCCAGCACTTTGTGTACTCCGACGAGTGTGTGGGTTCGTGCGAGGTTTCTCCAGTGCCTTGCACGCCATGCCCGGCGGGTGAATTCAAATCACTGGCATCCACTATTGGCAACACGGAAGAGTGTGTGGCATGTGCAGTCGACACATATCAAGATATTGTCGGACAGACGTCTTGCCACGACTGCCACGAAACCCGGACTAATGTACACAAAACCAGAACAAGTGCTGTGTTCTGTGAATGTCGCCGGGGATATGGTTCCACCAGCACGACCGGGGCCTGTGATGCTTGCTTGCAGGGCCATTACAAAGCAGACCACGGCAATGTTTTGTGTGCAGAGTGTGACATTGGTCAATTCATATCTGTGCCGGCCGCCACGGCCTGTTTGAATTGTTGGAGTGAAGTCAATGTGGTGGGTGCTAATACAACGCTGACGTCGGGATCAACCACTGTTGACTCGTGTGTATGTGACATGGGTCTGTACAGGAATAATGATGAGTGTGAATTATGTTTGCGGGGAAGTTACAAAGACTTGAAGGGCATGCATGCCTGCACACTGTGTGGCGTGACGCCGTTACACCATTACGGACGTGATGAAACAGGTGCCTTTTCACATGATCATTGCTTACCGTGCCCCCAGCATTCAGGTCAGGATGTTTCTCTTGTCAATAGTGAAAACTTGATGAATGAACAGGCAGACTGTTTGTGTTTTCCCGGGCATGATACCTGGACTGTGTTGTCATGTGTGGCTTGTGACTCATATGAATTCAAAACTGGGTTCAACAACAACCAATGTTCGTTTTGTGCTAGTGGTTATTACTTTGTCCACGTGAATCAGCCATGCCAGCCTTGCAATTTGATGGATGGGGTCAACTCTTCACATCGACATGAACTAAACGTGCTGAACACCTTGGACTCACAGCTCACATGGGGCACATCCGAAAGTGATTGTACCTGTGATTTGGGATACATCCGCATCAGCGATGTAGAAAATGATTACTGCCAGGGGTGCCCACAGGGAACATTCCGAAATGACCCCTTTAGCTTGAATTGCACGGAATGTGCTTTGGATCATTATCAAGATCAAATTGGCATGACGGTATGTCTTGATTGTCCAGATAATTCACATACCAATGACACCGCCAAACAATTCATCACTGATTGTCTTTGCGACGCAGGATATGAATTGCATGATTTGGAACATCGATGCGTTGCATGTCAGCCTGGGTATTATGCAACCAAAGGTAGTAACGTTTGCCAGGCATGTCCTGAAAACACATTTTCGGAAGGCACGTCGTCATCTTGCACGCCGTGTGCTGCTAATGAAAGATCCCCTGTGGCATCAGAGTCACAGGCATACTGCAACTGTAAACCAGGTTTTGGTTCCAGTGACAGTGTCAGTTGCACCGTGTGCACTCAAGGCTTTTACTCTCCAGGTGGCGTCGCGCAAACAAATCAATATCCAGCGTGCATTCGGTGTCCGTCTCAAAAAACATCTACTGAAAATAGCGATGCGATTGACGACTGCGTGTGTGTGCCCGGTCACGAAGACATAGGATCCGATGCATCGGCACCATGCACTGCGTGTATTAATGGTCAATATTCTACCGGTGGGGTCAATCAACCATGCGAACTCTGTGGATTTGGCGCGATATCTCAGCCGTCGGTGGCCGCAACTTCATTTGAAAATTGCCAGTGTAATGCTTTACTGGGGTTGCAACCAGTAGTATAATGTACGAATTTCACTGCATGCATATATAAGTGTGGACATTTCTCGATATCAAAATGACACGAGTTGGTTTCGTCCGAAATGATCGTTGCTTGGAACTGCAAAGACTTGTAAATTTGACTGAATTGTCACCAGACCCTGACTGTATGATGTTTGTGAAAGATTTGATTATGGAAGGTCGAAAACGAGGCATTGGTGTACGTCACAACTTGACACAACTGGAGGTTTTGGGAGAAGTGTATGCACAGTTTCACATCACATGCCATCAAAGAGAATGGAAAATCCAAGATAAGCCCAAAAAAGTGGAAAAACATAAAATATTTTATGGTCTGCGCATGATTGACAGGCCTGAGCCAGTTACGACTCTTCCTCAGACTAATGAAACCACCACTGCCACACCAATCACTACATATCTGCCGCGTCGGACAACGGAAACAATGGACGTGGACCATTCAACGTCCATCGACCCTTTGACAGCACAGTATGAATCCGTTCTACTACCCCTGCTCCGCAATTTAGTGCGACAGGAATTGACAAAACGGCCACGACATGGCCCTGGTCAATATATGTGACCGAAAGGTCGAAATATCTCTCTATTGTGTGACCGACAGGTGCAAATAACTCTGTATTGTGACAGGTCTAAATGACCGGTCTAAATGACCGGGGTCATGTTTTCACTACCCGTGAAATTATAAAAAACATTACTTGTTAAATCGTAAAAGTAATTCAAGGTTTTACCACCCAATAAATTAATATTTTACTTGATTTCCAGACAACTTACTGGAAAAGTCTATTATTTTACTGTAAATTTGTCCACATTTGTGCACACATTCACTTGGTGTAAGATTTTTTTACCGTCAAGAAGCAATTGACCAGAGAGCAAGACACTGATTGTACGCGGATCCTCGTCCACGCGTGCACAGCCGCGGCCTTGAGGAGCCACTGCACCGGCCTAACGAGCCATGGCGTTCACATCGTCGGTATGCAATGCACATGAAAGCAGTTCGGAGCTGTGTGGATCCAGCGTGCAGTGCCGCACGGCGCACACTTACTCTGCACAGACCCGCCTGGAGGCCGCACGCGCAAGTTTGGAACAACTCTCCCAGGGCATTGCTGGTTCGAACGGGACCGTGAATGAAGGCAGTTCGGAGCAGTGTGGATCCAGCGTGCAGTGCCGCACGGCGCACACTTACTCTACACAGACCAGCCTGGAGGCCGCACGCGCAAGTTTGGAACAACTCGTTCAGGGCGTTGGCTTGGAAGCGTTCATTTTCCGCGACAGCGATGCAAACAATGGCAACACACACATCATACCTGAGTCGAACAACAATACGACGGCGTCGCACTCATTGAACAATATGAAGTGCTTGAGTCCGGCGCCTCAAATGACTGTCTCCAGCACGCAAGTACATCACGAAATCAGTGACTTCTTCTACTCGCGTGGTCAAACCCCCACTGCTTGTGGCTTGACGCCTGCTTTGACGCCAGGGTTTCTATTGCCGACCCCTGGTTTGACGCTTCTTGCGACGCCAGGGTTTTTTCCCGGATCCGCGACGCATAGTTTCTCAGGTGGGCACTACGGTCACGAACCATGGCCGACCGCTGGCTGGACGCTTGCTGAGACGCCCAATATTGTTTCCGGATCTGTGGTGCGGACCCCTGGCTTGATGGCCTCGCGCCAGTCAAATTGGCCTTCCAGATCAGTTGCACGTGGTGATTATATGATGGACATGAGTTCATGGGACATGGACATGAACGACAATGACCAAATGAACACACCATTATCTCAGGAACACTTATCCCCATTGATATGCCCGCTTGGACAGTGCAATGACATGAGCCAAAGCATACATTCTGAGCCAATGACAGATTTGACACGGTTATCAGAAATCATGAAGGTGGCAAAAGAACAGTTGTTAGGTCCGGCAGGTGTGGATGACTATGCGCACTCGCGCAATCCGACACAGCAAAACGCGTTGCAGAAACAACAAGAGCAATACGTGGATAATCCATCGTATGCAGACGTGTGCGTTGTCACCGAAGCACTGAAACAACTAACGGGAGTCAAGAGGGGTGCTGGAAGCATTGCCACTAATCCAGCAAAAATAGGACCGTGTGTGACACCTCCAATCAAACGAGGTTGCAGGACACGCACAGCATCACAAGAGCAAAATACACCCAATACGGAACGCAAAGAGCGTCAATTGATAGGGGTTTCTGTAACTATTGATCAAATATCACCCATAATGACTTGCGTGGATAACAGAATTTGTGTGGCAAGTCTTCTACCTGGTACACCCTCTGAATTCATGCGTGAAAATGGGCGCGTGACAAGGGATGATTTGACAAAATGGACAACCAAATTTGCGAACAAGATAAAGTACAATGGCAATAAGAACATTACAGCACAAACGTTGCAAGCCGCTCAACAATTATGTGATGGTGTAATTGCATTTATTTCCGAGCCACTGGATGCAGCTACACTCGCTTTGAAGATTAATACCATTGCAATCATACATGTTGAAGATGTCACCGCCCACGACCAAAACAAACGGCAGTCAGCAAAGATTCATCATGACTCAGTGGAACGCCTGGTGGAGTGTATGTTACAGACTCTGACTGTGGTGACACCTATCATAGATGAAACTGGTACAAAGTATCGGCAAACACATGCGTTTGGTTCTGAAAAGTGGTGCAATTGGTTTTCGCGTGTAATTCAACTGAAATTTCCCAATTCACAAATCCAAGGTTCCAAAATCAAAAGTTGCTTCAGATACAATGCTCGCAAAAACACGTCCTTGCTCGGTTACAACGTTTTGAGCAACAGTGTTGAGGAAGGTACAAACATTGTGGACACATCGACGCGTCAAGACTGGAATGATCCACGCATCTGGACAATCGGATCAAAGAGTGCACAGGTTGTGATGTGTGACCAATGCAATCAGGCGGTTAGGATTGCCAAAATCAAATCTCACCAATGTCATGAGTTTGTCAAATCATGGAACGAATCGAACAAAAATTCGTGTTGCAAAAGGGAGTTGATGTCATCGGAGCATGACGATAGCCGGCATTCGTCAGTTTCTTCCACGTCGTCAGGGAATTCCATACATCGGTTTGGAATTCCACCACTACCGTCCAGCCCATTTGAGACGGATGTTTCGCTAGGCGAGTTTTGATTTGCTGGCTTGTTTTTGAATATAATGCAAATGCATTGGCTTTGACTGTGTGAGTATTGCAGTAGGAATAGTAACTTTTTTGGCCGTTTTCTTGTACTGCTTGTTGAGCATGATCTGTGATGATGACGATGACTTGAACTGTTTGGCAACACGTTCAAATGGAAACGACAACAAGCGCCTACTGGTGGGCGCAGTGCTAGAAACAGACCAAGCAAAACTCAAAACTGTTTTGTCTTTCAAACCAATCGGGCTTTGATCAGCATACTGGTAGATGGGCCATATCCAATAAATCTCAGAGGCTGCTCTGCGCGTGGAAGACACACAAGGCGCATCACATTGCACCAGAGCGTCTGTTCTATCCATAAAAGTCTGCGCGGTTGCACCGTCATTAGCGAAGATATTTTCACTCAGCCAAGTCTTGTCGTCGGCACTGTTTGTTACACGACGTACAAAGTACATTGTTGGTGACGATTTGGGGCGCGGGGGCTGGGTGGCGTCCAATTGCCGGCCATTCTGTGTCCAGTCTCGTGTTGTGACACAAGTGATGCCAGTGTTGTACTCAATGTCAGTTTCCAAAGGACAAGCAGCCAACAAGGTGGGGTCTAAGTTGATTTGAGACCGACCATTGCTGGTACCCGTGATAGTGTTTGACACTGCACTGGGTAAGTGTGCGTCGTCAATGGCATGAGATAAATACAAATCATCTAAGTTGATGTGTTCGGAAGGAAAGTCAGCAAAATAGGTATCTGCAGCTGCGTCTTTCGGAGCCAAGACCAATGTCAGAAGTGTCTCTGGCATTCCCATGGCAGTAGAATTTTGAATTGTGAAAGCCCCGTCAATAGTTTGCAGATTCAAAGCATAGCCCTGGTATAGTGATACAGAGATGTGTTGTGCTGGTGTAAACGCCTGAACGATGGGGGCTGCACAGACATCTTCCACACTACTGGTTTTGAAATTGAGGGTGCTCAGTAAGTCCTCGGTGGTGCCCGTTTTGCGCACCTTGAACATGGTGTTGAGTGCATACTCGTTTCCAGCGTCAGTGGGAATTGGTATGATGGACGAAATAGACTGAATGACCCCGTTGGCAGTTGAGGATGAAATAATTTGAGGTGTACATAAATCATGTGTCACAATGCATTGTTTGTCAGCAAGTGCATCAATCTTGGCTTGCATGGCGGTGCACTGCTCTGCTGTGACCAACGCTCCATTGACTGATTCAGTAATGGATTGCAGTTCGTATCCGGGCTCCAATTCGTAGTTCATGATGGCCACTCGGATGGTGTGGTCGTCAGCCACACGGCGCGTGTAGAAAAAGGCATGCCTGGCCAGAGCATAGTTATTCGACACTGACATGGCCATTTGATCCATGTTGTTTTCGATGAGATTGAACCGGTCAAACACCACCACATTGTTGCCACTGCCGTGAAACAAAACACCAATACCAAAGGTCCACTGTGTCATGACTCCTTCCACGGCATGGGTTTTTTGCTCTGACACCGCTAATGCCGTGGCGCCTTCCCTGATACGTTTATGTGGAATTGTGATCACAACTTCTTCCATCAAACTGTTGGGAACAACAGTCACTGTGGTTTGAATCTCCTTATCACCGCTACTGGAGTCATGAAATATCAAGTAGTCGCGAGTGGCGTCGGTGATAGACTCAGGAACTGTGTACTGGGTATTCAGCTCCGTGAAACACGTGTTGATGTCCACTGCCTCATCCAGGCAAACGTTGTCAGTATCACCCAATTTAGCCCCGCCTTGTCGCGTCATGTACAGCACGCGATGAAATTGGTTTAGTGTGCTGCTGGGATCTTTTGCCATGGTGTTGTATTTGAAAGTCCACACGCTGGTGTCTCGGTCGTAGGAAACGTCCTGTAACAAACCCCACGTGGGAACCGCTTGTACAGGCGCTTGAAAATACGGACTGTCCACGTCAACCACCCGGCTCATCGTGGCCTCAATGGCACCCAACGTCATGCGCATGGAGCCATTGGGGTCGTGTGCATCATCGTCCACAGCAGCGGTAATGGCGTCCATGTCCGATTGTGACTGGGACTGAACGGTAACTAACATGGAATCAGCACTACTGGCACAAACCAAAGCACAAAGCAGCAGGCTGCGCAGAAGCATGTTGAGGGGTGTCCAATGGATCTTATATGGTGCATTTTCGGATTTATTTGCTAAGTTTGTCATGTAAAAAGTCACATGCGAGCGGCAGATGCAAGTTCAAATACGCATCATGAAATCACATATTTCCGACAATACAGTTTTTCCGCCTATATTTTCCTTGGTCAGCAATTCATCCAATCTGTACAGTATCTGTTGCTGATCACTTTCACTGTGTGTCAGAAATTTCATTTCATCCAACAAAGAATGCAACGAGTCTTGATCAAAAGCATAATAAAACTCATTTAAAACAGCCAAAGATGACAGCCATTCTTCGGGATATGGTTTGGTAGTGTCTGCAAGTTCACAGGTTTCCTGAAATTTCGACAAACCAACTGTCAGTTCTTTTTTGAATATAGGTTGCATATGTGCAAACATAACATCATAAGCCACAAGATCTTTTCCGTAGTATTTCATGGTCCAAAGCTGTGCAATCTTGTATGCTTGTTCTTCACAAAACCTTTGCATAGCCTTGGTTTCAAAGACCTCATTCCATTTCTCTTTTTTCCAAGCGTAATCTGCTTGGGCCAATCCGGGAGGGGTTGAGTTGAGTTTGTCAACGTTTTCTATTTCGAATAACATCTCTTCTCTGTATATTTGTTGTGCCATTATTTTGCGACCAACCGAAGTGTTTACTTTACTGTCTTCAACACTTTTTACGATTCTTTGAAGTATTCCCGTCCAATGATCACACTGTGATTTCCATAGATCATTCAGTTTTTCCAGCCTTGCCGTTTTCCCGGTTGCCCAATCCCTCCAATCGCTCCAGCCACTGACATTTGAGTGATTAGGTGTCAATGATACAATATAGGGATTGAAACTTGAATCACCCATTGCATGAAAGAGTTGCATATCTTAAATGGGGTTCTATTTCAAATTCCTTACAGAGCATGTATATATATCACACTAAACAAGACACCAACAAATGTGGCTGCTGTTAATAGCTGCCATATTACAAGTGACCTTAATTTTGGAGCGGATATTATATCGCGTTATTCTTCTGTTCGTCGTGAACAACCGCTCAGGCGTGAAAAAACTGGCCGATAACACAGTGTTAGGTTCGTGTGTGGGTGCCCTGACATACTACACGTCCCTGCCTGTGCAGCTTGGCTTGGCGTTTGGAGATGTGATATTACGCAACGTGTTTCTGTATGTATCGGTTGTCACAATTTGCGGCATCTTGTTTTTGATATGCAGTAATGTGTCCTCGTTTCTGGTCACCTCTGTGACTGCGTATAACAGTGGCATTGGTCAGAGCCTTGATCTAATTCTTCAAGCGCTGCAACTACCCAATCTGATTTTTACTGGACTGGTGCCCATTTACAACGGATGGTTGTACATGTGGGGTCAATTGGTGTATTGGGTCATCATTCCCCTCACACGAGTCAACGTGGATGCCATTCCAACTTTGATTGAGAATTTGACACTCACTGCCACATCGCTGGTGCTCTCAGCTTCGACATTTTTGCAGAATGTTTTGTATTGCAGTGACCTGGGTGGCACAAGCTCACAGCCCGGCACATCGATATTGTTTGTCCCTGGAGATAAGCAGTGTATTGGGAATGTGAATTACTACACGATGGACATGATGACGCCTGGTATTTATATGCGCAAAACAGCCACAAGTTTCAAAGATATCTTTACTGCCAGCTGTGGACCGGCAGGTCTTTTCGTGGAGTTAATTATGTTTCCCCTCTTGGATTTCAACTTTTACAAGGCACTGCATTCATTGATCAATTCCATCACTCACGGCATGGTGACGCTACCAATAATGACATACCAACGCTGTCAGTACGCAAAAAGAACGGAGAATGAATTCACTCGCATGCAGCAGAACGTGATGTGCACACCTGATTTCACAACCCAATACAAACTGGCGTCAACTTTTATTCGCAGCCTGGGTCATTTATTTGACAACTGGTTGAATGTTGCCGTTGCGTTGGTTGAAAAGTCCATTACTGGCACCGTTAGCGTGAACTGCAAGGCAGCATCCGCCAGTTTGCGATATTCCTTTGAA
>CERI01094247.1_pt1 | contig 19000 bp, 20 predicted proteins | sample 350261 | NCBI WGS metagenome assembly CERI01 (sample SAMEA2620979, study PRJEB7988) | marine metagenome | isolation source: saline water (ENVO:00002010), including
GTGATGACAAGAAAAACAGCCCCGCCAATAGATTTGTAAGTAACTGTAAATGTACGCATAAAAATTTTTTTATGTGTATCTTACACAGTTCTACTTAAGAAACAACTTTTAGTTATTTTTTTTACTGAAATATAATAGAGTAGAAGAGAATATATTGGGCTCGGTAGTGCTGATTTATTATTTTGCATGTTGAGTTGCAGAAAATAAGTTAGAAAAAAATCCTGGTGGCTATGGGTGGAATTGAACCACCGACCTCAGCGTTATGAGTGCTGCGCTCTAACCAGCTGAGCTACATAGCCAAATTGAAAATGGTATTATACTTAAACGTTGTACCTAAATACAACAATATCTCCTTCTACCACTTGGTATTCTTTACCTTCTAGGCGCATTTTACCTTCATTCTTTGCATTTACTGATCCTTTGAGTCCAACATAGTCATCGAATGCTATAACTTCAGCTCTTATAAAGCCTTTTTGAAAATCAGTATGAATTTTCCCTGCTGCTTCAGGTGCTAATGCTTTCTTTTTGATAGTCCATGCCCTTGTCTCTGTTGGCCCCGAAGTAAAAAATGTGCCTAAATTTAAAATATCATAGCCATGTTTAGCTACTCTATCTATCCCAGACTCTTTAAGATTATATAATTCAAAATATTCTTTTTTCTCCTCATCGCTCATCATAGACAAATCATATTCTATATTTGCTGAAATCACTATGTACGATATATTTTTTTCATCACAATATTTTGCAACATCTTTTGTAAATTGATTGCCGCCGATTTCATCATCAGCAACATTTAAAATTAAAAAAAATGGTTTTGCTGTTAAGAAATTATATTGCTTAAGTAATTCTTTATTTTCATTATATATTTCTTGTAAAAAATTGCCGTTGTTTAGTTCTTCTTCAATTTTTTCTATAACTTTTAGTTCTGGCATTATTTCTTTATTGCCAGTTTTAGTTAACTTCTTTAAACGTATTAAACTTTTTTCAACTATTGCTAAATCAGATAATAATAATTCAGTATTAATTGTTTGGATATCAGATATAGGATCAATTTTTCCTGCTACGTGAGTTATATCATCATTTTCGAAGCATCTAATTACATGCGCAATTGCATCTGTTTCTCTTATATTAGCTAAAAATTTATTTCCTAAGCCCTCACCTTCTGAAGCTCCAGCAACTAAGCCAGCTATATCTACAAACTCAATTACTGCTGGGATGATTTTTTTTGGCTTATCAATTTCTGACAACTGATTTAATCTTTGGTCATTCACTTCTACAATCCCAACGTTAGGATCAATAGTGCAAAAAGGATAATTCTCTGCTGCTACTTTATTTTTTGTTAACGCATTGAATAAAGTTGATTTCCCAACGTTTGGCAAGCCAACGATTCCGCATTTAAAACCCATTTTTTACCTCGTGTGTAATTGTTTTGTGAATTTTTCAAATTCACCATCTAACAATGTATCTATTAACTGAAATGATTCGCCAATGGATAAGCTAATTTCTTCTGCGTCTTGTTTTGATGGATTATTTAAAACATAGTTGTGAACTAAATCTTTTGTTCCTGGATGACCTACCCCAATCCTTAATCTCCAGTAATCTTTTCCTAAATGATTAGTTATATCTCTTAGCCCATTATGACCACCATGACCGCCACTAAATTTTAATCTGATGTCACCTACTTCGAGATCAATATCATCGTGTATTACTAAAATACTTTCTGGATCAATTTTATAATATTTAGAAAAACTCGAGACTGATTTTCCGCTATCATTTATAAAAAAAGTTGGTTTAACTAGAAAAATTTGATCATCTGCATAGTCTATTTTTGAAAAATAACTATTTAGTTTTTTATCTTCCGATAGTGTTGCATTGAACTTGCTTAAGAATTTATCCAAATACCAATATCCAGCATTATGCCTAGTTCCGAGAAGATTTGTTTGTGGGTTACCCAAACCTACGATTAGCTTTATTTTTGGCAGGCTTCCTTTATCATTATTTGACATAGGGCATCGAATTGATTTTTATTCTTCTGATTCTTTATCTTTATCTTTATCATTGCTCTCATCATTCTTCTGATCAGATGCAACTTCAGATGCTTCAGGAGCAGCAGATAGATCTTCTTCAACTTCTTCAGCTCTTGCTTTATGAATTACAACGACCGCCATATCAGAATCTTCGGCACCATGTTGCAATAAAGTAATTTCAACACCTTTAGGCAAACTTAGTTCGCTCAAGTGAATAGCTTTATCAATTTGAAGTTCAATTAAATCAACTGTGATATTTTCTGGAATATCACCTGGTAAACATATAACTTCTAGTTCGGTTATCAAATGACTAATGACACCACCATCAATTTTAACACCAGGAGCAATATCTTCGTTAACAAAATTTACTGGCACAGTTACATTAATTTTTTGATCTGCTTTGATTCTTTGGAAGTCCATGTGTAGTACTTCTCTTTTAGCGGGATGTCTCTGAATGTCTCTAAGAATCACTTGCTGTTTCTTTCCATTTAAAGAGATATCAAGGACTTGGCTGTAAAACGAATCACTTTCGAGATGCTTGGCAACTTCAAACTTATTTAAAGATATAGCTTCTTCTTTGGTCCCAGAACCATATATTATGCCTGGTACCATTCCCTCTCTTCTAATATTCCTAGAAGATGAAGTGCCTTTTCTGTCTCGTTTTTCTGCGTTTACTATAAATTCCATGTCATTTTTTAAAATAATTTAAGAGGGCGTATTATCAGTTAAAATCACTATAAGAACAAGATTTTTTTACTCTGTGAATAAAGAACTAAGAGATTCTTCTGTATGAACCCTTATAATGGACTCAGCTAAAAGATTTGAAACAGATAGTTGTCTAATTTTTTTGCAATTTTGTGCTCCTTTAGACAATTGTATGGTGTCTGTCACAACTAACTCATCGAGCTCAGATTCCTCAATATTTTTTATAGCTTCACCAGATAAAACTGGGTGTGTAGAGTATGCCATTACAGCACTCGCACCTTTTTCTTTTAAAGCTATCGATGCCTTACAAAGCGTTCCAGCTGTATCAACCATGTCATCAACTAATAAACATGTTTTTGCATTCACATCTCCAATAATATTCATTACCTCTGCCTCGTTAGCTTTTTCTCTTCTTTTGTCAACTATAGCAAGTTCATCAACACCTAATTGCTTAGCAACAGCTCTTGCTCTAACAACACCCCCTGTATCTGGCGAAACTACAACAATGTTGGGGTATTTCTTTTTCCACATATCAGATATTAGAATTGGAGAACCATAAATATTGTCTACCGGTATATCAAAAAAACCTTGTTCTTGATCAGAGTGCAAATCTAAAGTTAGCAATCTATTTGTTCCGACCGTACTTATTAGGTTTGCAACAACTTTAGCAGATATTGGAACCCTCATTGACCTTGCTCTTCTATCTTGCCTTGAATAACCAAAATAAGGAATAACTGCAGTAACTCTTGCTGCGGAAGATCTCTTCAAAGCATCAACTAATATCAATAACTCCATGAGATTTTCATCAGTTGGGTTACAAGTTGACTGAATCACAAAAACATCTTTACCTCTAACGTCTTCATGCAGCTCAACCTGAACTTCACCATCACTAAATCTTCCAACTAGTGCTTTCCCCAGTGGGATACCAATCTTTTTAGCAATTTTTTCTGACAATTCTTTATTAGAATTTCCTGAAAAGACTTTTAGACTCTCGTAATCTGACATGGCAGGCCTTGAAAAATTAATATCATTTATATTGTGTAATGATAATACAAAATGGTTAAAAAAGAAGTAAAAATAAATATAATGGCTGGGCCGGTAGGGATCGAACCTACGAGTGTCGGGATCAAAACCCGATGCGTTAACCGCTTCGCCACGGCCCAAAATACGTATTATATAGGAATTATATTCTATTTAAACTGTGCACTATATAGGTACGGTATTTATCTGATATGTGTTTACTGATATTTTTTGCACCATCTTCGTCATCAAACATAGAAAATAAGCAACCACCAGAACCGGATACCGAACCATTGCCAAATCTCCTAAGAATTTGTAATAGATCTTTAATTTCAGAGTTTTCTTTACATAAAAGATTTTCGAAACTATTAAACCCAATGTTCTGATGCATATTATCTAAGTTTATACGTTTAATACAATCTTTTATTTCGTATTTTTTGTACATTATTTTTGAAGAAACATGTATTCCTGGATCAACAATTAAAAAATATTTCTTATCAAAACTATAATTTGTTAGTTGATTTCCAGTATTCTCACCATATGCTGAAAAACCATTAATAAAAACAGGGACATCTGAGCCCAATTTTTCACCTAGAGATAATAATTCTTCTTTTTTTAAATCACACTTCCATAAATCATTTAAACCTAAAAGCACTGACGCTGCATTTGAGCTACCTCCCCCCAAACCACCGCCAATTGGAATATTTTTTGAAAGCTTTATAGATACATTATAATCGAATCCACCTGCCACATAATTTTTTAATATTTTAGCAGCTTTTACACAGAGATTATCATCATCACATATTAAATCACTATTAGATGAAAAATTTATCTTTGATCCAGTTATTGCATCTAAAGTAATTTCATCATATAAATTTACAAATTGAAAATAAGTTTCAATGTTATGATAACTATCATTTCTTTTTTTTATGATATTTAAAAATAAGTTAATTTTGGCAGGAGATCTTAATATCATTACTCAATAATTTTCCAATTTATAATTTTTAAGTCAAAATTTATATTAAAAAAATCTATATTCATAATGACTGGTAGAAAATCTTCGTTGTATTTCTTATAAGTTACCACATAATTTTCATTTTTTATTTTTTTATATAAACCATTATTGTATTTTTCAGAAAAACTAGAATTATTTTCCATGCACATCAGAATATTAGAAAAGTTTGTAATAATGTTTTTAAAAATTGGTCTATTAATTATTTTCTGCAACGCTTTAGAATTTAATTTCTTATCATTATTTTTTATTTCTATACCGCTTTTTTTAATTTTAAAAGTTACAATGACATTATTAAATAAATCTAAGAATTCAATCTCTTCAATTTTTTTATTTTTTATAAAATTAAATCTCGAAGATATCTTTTTTTCATTCACGTAGAATTTAACTGAACCCGTTGCAATAAAATTTTCATAATAAATATTATCTTTTTTAATATCCTCTATTATAAAAATTTCTTTTTTAAATAAACTGTTTCCTGAACAGCCAGCTATCATAAGAGTATAAAATAGTAATGGTAATATACTATATTTCATTTAATATTTTTTTAATTTCAATTAATTTATCATCACTTGGATGATTTTTAATATATTTTGCATATATTTTCTTTGCTTTTTGTATTTTTTTTAACTTTATTAAAACCTTTATATAATGGCTTACAATTTCAGCATCATCACTGATTTTTAAAGCTCTTATAAAATAATTTTCAGATTTTTTAAATTTTCCCAGCCTATATAAAACCCATCCTTTACTATCTAAGATAGCCGCATCATTAGGAGCAATTTTTAAAGCCATATCAATATATTTATCTGCCTCTAGAAGATTTATGTTTTTGTTTGCCCAAGTGTATCCTAGGGCGTTAAGTGCTTGGGCATTCCTTGGCTCCATATCTATTAATTTCTTTAAATCACTTTCTAGGATGTCTAGTCGATTAATTTGCTCAGCCACAAGCGCTCTTGTATAAAGAAATACACCATTGTTTTTATATTTTTTTAGCCCTGAATTAATTCTATCCATAGAATAATTATATTTTTTTTCATTAAAGAAAATTTCAGTTTCTACAGTAATTAATCTGATCTCTAATTCTTTATTTCTAATATCTTTATATTGGTTTATAAAAAAATATTTTAATTTTTCATAATCTTTATTTATTATTTTTATTTTTGATATTTCTTTAACTGAGTTTATGTAATTATCGTTTTCTTTTTCTACTTTTTTAAAAAATTTTTCAGCTTCTATATATTTTTTTTTCTGAAAATAGAGTATTCCTTTTAAGAAATAATAACTATTGATATCTTTTTTTTCTATTGATTTTATAAAAGTATTTGCATCTAAGTATCTCTCTATTTTTATATTCAATAGAGCCATTTTTTTTGCCACTAATATGTCACTAAAATTAATTAATTTATTAGCAGACATAAACCTGTAATGCTTTATAGCTTCATCATAATTTTCTTGTAAAGTTAGTATCTCTATATAGTATTGATTTAAATATAAATCTTTTGGTGAATAGTTTAAATAATCTTTAAGGATTTTGACTGATAAGTCATTTTTTCCTAACTCATAATATGCATTGGCTAAGAATATCCCCCATCTACTTTCTTTTTTACTAAATTCTTCAAATTTATATGAGTTTTCAATTACCTTTATAGCCTTCTGATATTCATTTGCATTTAAGAGAATTTGCACATAATAAAAATTTGCCAGATATTCATTTTTATATTTTCTATAAATTACATCAAATATCTTTTTTATTGCATCGTCTTCAAAAACTCTTATAGTGTCGTAGACTAAAGCAAATTTATCCTTATCCTTAGAGATTTGAATTGCAAGTAATGCTTCTTTTGTAGCTAAATCAATTTCATTTAATGCTAAAAATATTGATATTCTAATATGAATTATTGTTGACTTGTCTTTGCTTATATCAAGCCATCTTTCTGAACTTTTAAGCATTAATTCATAGTTGTATGCGTAACCTGCTAACTGCGTAGCTCTTTTGGCAAGACTAGGGTCGTCTGATTTTAAAGATATTTCATAATAAATTTTAGCTGCTTTCTCAAACTCTTCATTTTTAGTAAGCATTTCTGCTTCAAACGCTTTTTTCATTATATAGCTCTCTGTCTCTGAGCTATTTATCCTTATGACTTTAGATTTATACTCATTGGTATCACTTAATGGGTAGGCAGAACTTATAAATAAAATATTTATAATGATAAAATGTTTAAAAAACACTACTATTTTTGCAAAATAGCTATTATATAGACTTAAAAGTAATCGCATATAAGTTATAATATACTTTGAAAGATAATCAATCTACATAAATGAAAAAAATTTAACCGGTAATTAAAGAGATGAGTTTAGTAACGATTGGAATGAATCATAAAACAGCTTCTTTAGACATAAGAGAAAAAATCTCTGTGGATAAGGAAGAATCGAAAAAAATCCTTAAAAAATTACATAGCATGCCTTTAATTAATGAAGTTTTTTTATTATCAACATGCAATAGAACAGAGCTTTACTGTGAAATGGATGATCTGCAGTATATTGACAATATTTCAGACTGGCTCTTAAAGCAAAAAGGTCTGTCAATCGAAGATTTTGAAAATAATATATATAGCTATTCAGATAGCTCGGTAGTTAGACACGCATTAAATGTAGCCGCTGGTTTAGACTCTATGGTAATAGGTGAGCCCCAAATTCTTGGTCAGTTTAAGAGCGCTTTTTCCCAAGCAAGTAGTGCTGGAACTATTGGTAAAAATTTAGATAGGCTTTTTCAATATGCTTTTTCAACAGCTAAAGAGGTGAGAACTGACACAAAAATTGGAGCCAACTCTCTCTCAATTGCAAATGTTGCTGTTTCATTAACAGATCAATTTTATGACGATCTTTCAGAAAAAAATGCATTACTTATTGGAGCAGGAGAAACTATTAATATTGCAGCAAAGAATTTAAGAAAAAAAAATATAAAAAATATATTTATAGCTAATAGAACTATAGAAAATGCAGAAAAAATAGCTAAAGAGGTTTCTGGAAATGCAATATCACTAAAAGATATGCCAAACCAAATTAAACACTCTGATATTATAATCAGCGCAGTTTCAGGAAATGTTCCTTTGATTGGGAAAGGAGCTATAGAGACTGCTCTTAAGCATAGAAAACATAAACCAATATATATGGTTGATTTAGGGATGCCCAGAAATATTGAATCAGAAGTAAAAGATCTTTCCGACATATTCTTATATACACTAGATAATATACAAGAATTAGTTAAAAGAAATTACAGGACCAGAAAAGAGGCTGCTTTTGATGCCCAAAATATTATTGACTTAAGAGTAGAAGAATATATGAACTGGAGAAAATCTCAATCTGCATTTTCAGTAATTAAATTATACAGAGATGATTGTGAAGATATAAGAAAAGACTGTCTTGAAAAATCAATGAATCAATTAAGATCAGGAAAAGAACCTGAAGATATAATTGAACAACTAAGCTCCAACTTGACTTCAAAACTTTCGCACAAACCTACACTTGCGTTAAATAAAGCTGGCCAAACAAATAATAGAAAATTAATAAATCTAGTTTGTGATATTTTCTTAATTAACAAAAAGAAATGAAAAAATCTCTAAGACAAAAGCTTGATGAAATCTCTATGAGACATCAAGAGATAGAGGAATTACTTTCCGACCAAAACATAGCTAATGACATCGATAAATATAAAAACTTATCTGTGGAGTACTCAAAATTAGATCTTATAGTTCAAGATTATAAAAAATATTTAGCAAATGAATCTTCATTAAAAGAATCTGAAGAAATTTCAAAAAACGAAACAGGAGATTTAAAAAAACTAGCGGAAGAAGAGATTAGGATTTCTAAAGACGAAACTACTTTGCTTGAAAAAAATTTAGAAATTTCGCTTTTGCCAGAAGACCCAAGTGATAAGAGCAATGTTTTTGTTGAAATAAGAGCTGGGACTGGAGGATTGGAGGCTGCAATTTTTGCTGGGGACCTTTATAAAATGTACTGTCGTTTTGCAGAAAGGCAAGGCTGGGAGGTTGAGTTGCTGTCAGAGAATGAAGGTGATAAAGGAGGATTTAAGTTAGTTATTATAAAAATTAATGGTGATAGAGCTTATTCAAAATTAAAATTTGAGTCTGGTGCTCATAGAGTGCAAAGAGTTCCAGAAACAGAATCTCAAGGAAGAGTTCATACTTCTGCAGCAACTGTAGCAGTAATGCCAGAAGTTGAACAAATTGAAGATTATAAAATTAGTCCTGACGATCTTAGAATTGATACATTTAGAGCATCTGGAGCTGGAGGTCAGCACGTAAATAAAACTGACTCAGCTATTAGGGTTACACATTTGCCAACTGGCGTTGCAGTTGAGTGTCAAGATGGTAGGTCGCAGCACAAAAATAAAGCTAAAGCGATGTCATTACTTCACGCAAAATTACTTGATTCAGAAAAATCTAAGCAGGCAGATGAGCAGTCACAAATGCGAAAAAAATTAGTTGGCACAGGTGATAGATCGGATAGAATAAGAACTTATAATTTTCCACAGGGGAGAATAACTGATCACCGAATTAACCTTACTGTTTATAATTTAGAAAGTTTCTTGGATGGTAATATTTTAACAATAACATCGCCTCTTATAAGTGAATATCAGGCAGATTTACTAGCAAATAATGAAATCTAACATCATAGAGTTTGAAAAATTCAAACTTAAAACAGCGCAAGATGTTTTCTTTCCTAGAGATGATATAGAGATATTCCCAAGAGCTCTAAAAAATATAATAAAAATTAATTGTAAAATTTTAGAGTTAGGAACTGGGACCGGAGCTATAAGTATAGCTCTTGCAAAAAATTTTAATAATGTAAAAATTATTGCAACGGATATAAACGCATCAGCTCTGAGGATTGCAAAAGAAAATGCCAATCTCAATAGAGTTGAAAAAATTATTGATTTTAAAGAATCCAATTGGTTTTCCAATATAGAAGATAATAAATTTGATTTTATAGTAAGCAACCCACCCTATCTTTCAAAAAAAAATTCTTCTTACTATACAGAGTTAACTGATCCAGAAAATAGCTTATATGCAAAGAATAATGGGCTTGATGATATATATAAAATATTCCAATTAGGAGTAAATTACTTAAATAAAGACTCTTATGTGTTGATAGAGCATTCCCATAATCAAACGCTAATTCTTAAAGAACATTCAAAAAAATATAACCTTAAGCTAATAAAATCAGAAAAAGACATCCTCGGTTTTAATAGGGTTTCAATTTTTTCAAATAGTATCTAACGCCTTAACGATTTTATCTTTTATCATACCGGGATTGGAGCCTTTAGAATCTTTTAAAACCTGCCCTACAAAAAAACCTAAAATCTTTGTCTTTCCACTTTTATATTCTTCTACTTGTTTTTTATTTTTATGAATTACGTTTTTTATCAGTGTATCAATTAATTCTAGGTCTTCATCATTGTTAGTATATTTATCTATAATTAAAGAAATAGAGTCTTTGCTATTCCATAATTCATCAATCACTGTTCTTAAATTATTTTTTGATAAGGTTCCAGCATCAATTGAATCCATAGCTAAACAAAAATCTATTGCCGTAATATTACTGTTTGATAATAATAAATTCTCTTTGTTTACTTTAGAGTATATTGATGAGATAAAGTAATTTACTATCTTCTTTGGCTCTATTTTTGATTTTTTAATTACTTCATCGATAAATTTAACATTATCTTGATTACTCAATAAAATACTAATTTGTTCGTCTGTTAGGCCATATTTAGAGCGATAGTATCTTTCTTTTACCTCAGGCAATTCCGGCAAACCTTTTTTTATTTCTAAAATATAGTCTTCATCAATTTCTATAGGGAGCAAATCTGGGTCAGGAAAATATCTGTAGTCATTTGCCTCTTCTTTAGATCTCATCGACCTTGTTATATCGTTATTTTCATCATATAGTCGAGTTTCTTGTGTTATTTTTCCACCCTCTTCTAATAACTCTATTTGTCTTTTCACCTCATAATTTATTGCTTTTTCAACAAACTTGAATGAGTTTATATTTTTAAGCTCTGTTCTAGTTCCTAAATTTTTATCACCTTTTTTTCTTACAGATACATTAGCATCACATCTAAAAGAACCTTCTTGCATGTTGCCATCTGAAATTTTTAAAAAAGTAACAATATTATGAATCTTTTTCATATACTGGACAGCTTCAAAAGCCGAGCACATTTCAGGCTCAGAAACAATTTCTAATAAAGGTGTTCCTGCTCTATTTAAATCAATAAATGTACAGTCATCTTGATCACTATGAATTGATTTACCTGCATCTTCTTCTAGATGAGCTCTTGTAATATTAATTTTTTTTGATTCATTTTCTTCGTCTATTATTGTAATAGAGCCTCCTTCTACAATCGGAAATTCTAACTGACTTATCTGATAACTTTTTGGTAAATCTGGGTAAAAATAATTCTTTCTATCAAAAATAGATTTTTTAGATATTGTTGCGCCAATAGCTAATCCAAATTCTACAGCTTTCTTAATTACTGATTTGTTTAAAACTGGAAGGGTTCCTGGCATTCCAAGATCGATATAAGACGCCTGTTTATTTGGACTACTTCCATAAGATGTGGATGAGGAAGAGAAAATTTTACTCTTAGTTAAAAGCTGCACATGTATTTCTAATCCTATTACGGTTTCCCAATTATTCATGATTAAACTTCTCTGGAATTCTTGCATGCCAATCTGTCTCTTTCTGAAATAAATTAGCAATATCTAAAATATTATGTTCTGAAAAATAATTTCCGATAATTTGCATTCCTATAGGAAGATTATTACTAAAACCAATTGGAATTGATATGGCAGGTAAGCCTGATAAATTTACTGGGGTTGTATAAATATCTGATAAGTACATTTCAGTAGCATTCGAAGTTTTTTCTCCAATATTAAAAGCGATAGATGGCGAGGTAGGAGCAAAAATATAATCTACTTGCTTCAAAGCTAAAGTAAAATTATCTCTAATAATCCTTCTTATTTTTAGAGCTCTCATATAATACTCATCGTAATAACCTGATGAAAGTGCATATGCCCCTATCATAATTCTTTTTTTAACTTCAGTACCAAAACCTTCCTTTCTTGTTCTTAAATATAAATCCTCAAGATTTTTTGGTTCACTGCATCTGTGACCAAATTTAATACCGTCATATCTTGAAAGATTTGATGAAGCTTCTGCAGAAGCAATAATATAGTAAGCAGGTATTGCTAAATTATGATTTGGCAAACTAATATCTTTAAAATTAAAACCAATTTTTTCAAACTGCTTAATTGATTCAAAAATACTATCAGAAATACTCTTGTCTAAATCTTTTGAAAAATATTCTTTTGGTATGCCAATCGTAATTTTTTTTGCGTCTTCTTTTGATAGCCTTGGATTACTATTTTTTTGTATAACCTTGTAATTACTTGTTGGATCATTTCTATCATAACCTTTGATTTGATCATATAATATTCTACAATCTTCAGCGCTTTTTCCAATTGGCCCTCCCTGGTCCAAGCTAGAGGCATATGCAATCATCCCATATCTAGAGACTGATCCATAAGTTGGTTTTAATCCTGTCAATCCACAAAAAGATGCGGGTTGCCTAATAGAGCCCCCGGTATCTGATCCAGTGGCTATTGGAGTTAATCTTGCAGCTACGGCAGATGCTGATCCACCCGAAGATCCCCCAGGAACTTTACTGGTATCCCATGGATTTTTTACAGGACCAAAATAACTAGATTCATTAGAAGACCCCATTGCAAACTCATCCATATTTGTTTTGCCTAATTTTACCATTCCTAGATTATCTAAATTACTAACAACTGTTGCATCGAAAGGAGGTATATATTTTTCTAGCATCTTTGAGGCGCAAGTTGTTAACATTCCTTTTGTTGAGAACAAATCTTTATGCGCGATCGGAATACCTGTTAAAAAAGTATTATTTTTTTTTGCTATTAGTGAATCTGCATTAATTGCTTGTTTTTTTGCACTTTCTTCGTCAACTGTAATAAAAGAATTTAGCTCATTATCAAAAGACTTAATTCTCTCTATAAAATAATTTGTCATCTCTAAAGACGATATAGATTTTTTATGCAATAAATCTGATAACTCAGTAATTGATTTTTTATATATATCCATGATTTTTTAATCTATGACCTTTGGAACTATAAAATGTTCTCCATTATGTTCCGGAGCTGAATTTATTCCATCATTCTTAGGGTCCTCATCAACCTTATCTTCTCTTGCTTTTAAAGAATTTTCAGGTGCATGATATAAAGGTTCTATTTCTGATAAATTAATATCATTTGTTTGTTCAACAATTTTTAAAAAATCTATAATTTCATTAGAAAAATAACTTATATCTTTATCATCTAGTTCTATCATTGCTAATTTTGAAACTTCTTTAACTTTATTTTTATCAAACATTTAAGTTTATACCGGTAAATAGTTATATTAATATAGATAACCTTGAAGGTTTGGTTCTCCTCAGTTAGAATCTTACTATACTTAATAGTAAGCATATCAGAAAAATTGGGGGTTTTAATGATTTTAGATCTATTTTCTAGTGATTTATCAATTGACTTGGGGACAGCCAACACAATTATTTATGTTAAAAATAAAGGTTTAGTTTTGGATGAGCCATCTGTTGTTTCAATTTCAGAGGATAATGGAAAAAAAAGAGTGAGAGCCGTAGGTTTGGAAGCAAAAACTATGCTTGGTAGAACCCCTGCAAACATTGAAACTATTCGACCATTAAAAGATGGTGTTATAGCTGATTTTACAACCACTGAGAAAATGCTTCAGTATTTTATTAAAAAAGCCAGTGGTAAAAATTTTTTGCTTGGTCCGCGAGTTCTAATATGCGTCCCTTCTGGGGCAACTCAAGTTGAAAGAAGAGCTATTAAAGAATCAGCTGAAGGAGCTGGCGCAAGAAAAGTATATTTAATAGAAGAGCCAGTTGCTGCCGCACTTGGTGCAGGCTTACCAATTAAAGAAGCTATTGGATCTATGGTTTTTGATATTGGTGGTGGGACTACTGAAATAGCAGTCTTATCTTTAGGAGGAATCGTTTATTCTGAATCAGTTAGAGTTGGTGGTGATAAGTTTAACGAAGCTATTTTAAATTATATTAAATGGAATTATGGTATTTTAATTGGTGAAGCCACAGCTGAGAGAATTAAACACACAATAGCAACGGCCTATCCAGGTAAAGAATTACAAGAAATGGAGGTAAAAGGTAGAAATTTATCTGAAGGAATTCCGAGAAGTTTTACAATTAACAGCAATGAAATTTTAGAAGCTCTGCAAGAACCTTTAAAAGGTATTACAAACGCTGCTAAAACTGCCCTCGAAGCAACTCCCCCAGAACTTAGCACTGACATAGCAGAAAATGGAATAGTTTTAACAGGCGGCGGAGCATTACTAACAGGTCTAAATAAACTTATACAAGAAGAGACAGGTATACCAGTAATTATAGCAGATGACCCATTAACATGTGTTGCAAGAGGCGGAGGTTTGGTTCTAGATTTAATTGACAAAAAAGGTCAAGATTTTTTTACATTAGAATAATAATAATTTAATAATAAAATATAGTGAACAATGACTTACATTTTAAAGATAATAATATAACAATATTAAAACTATTATTATATTTTTTGATTTCATTATTTTTTTTAGTTGTAGATAAAAATTTAGAATTTAGCAATAAGATAAGAATAAATTCCTCATATATAATAAAACCAATTTATTTAGCTGCCTCTTTCCCTTCAAATTTATATAGTAGTTCACTAAAATATTTTAATAGTAAAAATAATTTAATAGAAGAAAACAAAACTTTAAAAAATAAAATTTTTATACAGTCAGGTATCATTCAAAAAATTCCATCTTTAAAACAAGAAAATAAAAGACTTAAAAAATTACTTGGTGCATCAAACTCAGAATACTCTTCAAAAATATTGATAGCGACTTTAATTAAAGTAAATTTAAATCCATTTTCTAATAAAGTTATTATAAATAAAGGAAAAAATGAAAACTTATATATAGGGCAGTCGGTTATTGACAGTGAAGGTATTTTAGGTCAAGTTTCTGAAATTAATTATGATTTTTCAGTAGTCACTCTAATTTCAGATGCAAGTCACGCATTATTAGGAGTGAACACAAGAACTAATAAAAGAATATTTATTTCTGGTACTGGAGACAATAGAAAATTAAAAGCAAAATATATATCTCTTAATGAAGATATTCTTGCGGGTGATATTTTAATAACTTCTGGTCTTGATAATGTATTCCCAGAGGGACATCTTGTGGGTGAAGTTTCAAAAATTCACAGAAATATAAATGATGATTTTCTAGATATTACGGTTATACCTAGTTCGTCAATGTCATCAAATAGAGAAGTAATGTTATTGTGGTAGCTTTTAATAAAACATTTTTTGTTATTGTTATAGTTATGCTTTTTGGAATAATACTAAATCTAATTCCATTAAATGAAATATTAGCATCTTATAGACCGCCAATCGTATTACTATTTTTAATTTACTGGTCTTTGGCCTACCCAAATCTTACTAATTTAACATATGCTTTCATAGTAGGTTTAATAATGGATATATTATTAATAACTCCACTTGGTTATCATTCGCTATGCTTTACAATAACGGTATATTTAATTTTACTGTACTATCCACAAATTAGACTGCAGTCAAATGCAAATAAAATGCTTTCCCTACTGGTTATTTTAATACCATATTTTTTAACATCAACAATCGGTAATAAAATACTAGGTATAAATTTTAATATTATCGAAATAATTGTATCAATTTTAGTTTCTGTAATTATTTGGCCAGTACTATTTAACATGTTAAGATTTATTCGTCAAAAATACACATCATAGAAAAATGCAGAAAAATAAGCTGCTTACAAAAAAAGAAGAGATTAATTTTTTCCTTAATACATTAGTAAATTCGAAAATAATATCTATAGATATAGAATTTATGAGAAGAAATACTTTTTTCCCTGAGCCATGTGTAATACAGATTTCTGATGGAAATAACCATGGCTGTATTGATCTAACACTAGAAATAAATTATAAAGAAATTTTCAAAAACATATTTGATAATAATAAAATAATAGTATTACATTCATGTAGGCAAGACTTAGAAATTTTATATATGCTATTAGGATATATTCCAAAAAAAATATTTGATACGCAGTTTGCAGCTTCCTTTTTAGGCTATAAATACCAAATAGGATATGCAGAAGTTATGAAAGAAATATTTCAAATTGAAATTGACAAAACAGAGAAAATGACAAATTGGAAAAAAAGACCTTTGACAGAAAATCAAATAAAATATGCATTAAATGATGTTATATATTTAAATAATTTACATGATAACTTAGAAAAGAAGCTTGTAAAATCAAAGAAAAATATTTATTTTAAAGAAGAATTTAAAAATTATTTAAATGATATAGATTGGGAGCCAGAAACAGATATGGCTTGGAAGAGAATCAAATCTATTAATGGGTTAGGAAAAATAGCATATGACGCTGCTAAAATCATATCAGTCTGGCGTGAGAGAAAAGCTATTGATCTTAACTTACCTAGAAACTGGATACTTTCAGAAAAAGAGATAATCGAAGTTTCAAAAAATTTTTCAATAAATAATAAAATAAATCTACCAAAAAAAAATAAAATACTAGATATTGATAAAGAATCATCTAAAATTCTTTACAATATCAAAAATATTTCTACTAAGAATGAAAATATTAATGCAATACCACGAACAAAGATAAAAAATAATATTGAATATAAAAAGATTGCTGACGATTTATATGAATATTATAAAATGGTAGCTTTGAAAAATAATATTTCATATCAGATTGTGTCCCCCAAGAAAATGATTTTAAGTTATTTAAAAAATAATGATAAAAACTCAAGACTAATCAATGGATGGAGAAAAAATTTAATTGATATTAATAAAATAACAGAAATAACTAAAGATTTTTTTCATGCAAATCATTAATTCCACATTTATTATTCAAGGGTACTGCAAAATCCATTTTTTTTGGTTTATCTAATTTTAAATTTGACATACTATTTACAAAATCTTTAATTTTAATATTTTCATTTATTAACATATTATATTTTTTTTGTTCTCTAATTGTTGAGACGTTATTTTTATTATAGTCGTGGGCTGGATATATTTTAGTTTCATCTGGCATTGAATAAAATGTTTTTTTGATTGTATTGTACAATTCTTCAGATGAGCCAGACTGAAAATCTGTTCTTCCACATGTGTTAATTAATAGCGCATCGCCCGAGAATAAGAATTTATTAAATTTATTGTTTAAAACATATGAAAAGTGTGTGTCTGTGTGTCCTGGTGTATGAATTGCCTCTAGTTTTAGGCTATTTCCAATTATTATATTATCCCTGTGCTTAAGATTAATATCTCTACATTTTAATTTATCATCAGCTGGCCCTGCTATTTTACATTTTGTTATTTCTCTTAAAGCGGATGCACTTGTTACGTGATCCGCATGGATATGTGTATCAATAGCATAAGTTAACCTTAAGCCCATGGATTCTAAGATTTTGAGATCTCTATTTAAAGTTTCTAGAGAAGGATCTATTAAAATTGCCTCCTGTTTTTCTTGACATGATATCAAATAAGTATATGTTGATGATTCACTTTCAAATAATTGCTTGAATAACATTTGGTAAAAAAAGTTAATTTTAATTAATATAAATATACATCTATTAATATAAAGGATAAAGATAAAAATTATGGATAAGGACAAGATAAAAGAAATAATTGAAAGTTCTTTAGACGGATCCTCTGCAATTGTGGATGGTGGTGAAGGTAAGTATAATGCGACAATTGTATATAAAGGTTTTGATGGTCTAAATACCGTAAAAAGGCATAAAGTTGTTTATAATTCCTTAAACTCATACATACAATCTGGCGAACTTCATGCAATTAGCTTAAAAACTTTTTCGAGTGAAGAGGAAAAAACTTAAATCTTTATTTTTTTAAGGCTACTCTTCCTTGGTTTATTTTATCAAGACCATTATGGGATGAAAAATATTTTGAAAGTTTTTTCATTTGTTTTTCATTTAAAGTACTAGCTATTCCGCTCATTATTGCATTATTTCTTTCGCCATTTTGATAAGACTTTAAGGCTTGATATAAATAATCTTCATATTGCCCTCCAATTTTTGGGAAAGTTGGGACCATGCTATTGCCGTCAGCACCATGGCAACCGACACAAGAATTTGCTTCATCAATCATTTCTAATTTAATTGAAGGTAAATTTTGACTCTCAGTTTTTAAAGAAGAAAAATAATCAGCTATCTTTACAATTTCTTCATCATTTAAATTTGCAGCATGTGCCTTCATTGTAGGATGAGATCTATCTCCAGACCTATAAGCTTTTAATGCTGCGATTATGTAATCTTTATGTTGATTACCTAGCTTTGGGACTTTATATGTTGGATAAATATTATTATAACTTACTACTCCATGACACCCTAAACATGTAGAAGATAATTCTTCTGGTGTTTTTTCTGCAAAGGAATTAAGTGAACTTAAAAGAAAAAAAGCTGCCACGAATATAGATAACTTCATTGTTATTTGTTTACTCCATTAAATTTAGTAAGTTGAATCTCGGAATTTCGCGTGTATTATAACTTTATTTGAAATAAATTACACACACATTTTTAAAAAAACATTATAATTTAGGTTCATAATAAGATAATATTTCATTGTTAAGTTGATATAGATCAAAAATTTAAAAATCATGAGAGGATTTTATGAAGATTGAAACAATTGCTATACATGGGGGCTATGAGCCTGAAGAAACAACAAAATCTGTAGCTGTACCAATCTACCAAACTGCATCATATGCATTTGATGATACTCAGCATGGAGCTGATCTTTTTGATCTTAAGGTTAAAGGTAATATCTATACTAGAATAATGAATCCAACAACCGAAGTCCTTGAGAATAGAGTAGCAGCCATGGAAAAAGGGGTTGGAGGATTAGCTTTCTCCTCTGGTATGGCTGCAATTTCTGCTGCAATATTAAATATTACATCTAACGGTGACAATATTGTTTCAACAAGCTCTCTTTATGGCGGTACCGTAAGCTTATTTAAAGATACATTCCCAAAAATGGGAATTGAGACA
>CERI01117544.1_pt1 | contig 18997 bp, 17 predicted proteins | sample 350261 | NCBI WGS metagenome assembly CERI01 (sample SAMEA2620979, study PRJEB7988) | marine metagenome | isolation source: saline water (ENVO:00002010), including
TTACTTCAACAAGAAGATATTAAAGTTAATGCGACTGATAAAACAACAGGATCGACCCCTCTACATATTGCTGCAGGAAATAGTCATTTAAATATAGTAGAGCTCTTAGTTAAACATAAACAAATTCATCTTAATGCAACTGATAAATATGGCCGCACCCCTCTTCATATTGCTGCACAAAATGGTCATTTAGAAGTAGCAGAACTCTTACTTAAAAATGGTGCTAATATTAATCAAAGTATTATAACATCAATTATTTCTCAAGGAGGGGTTTGTGGAAATGAAAAGAAAGCATTGCAAATATTTAGCATTGTTATTGATAATATTAAAAATAGCGCTGCAACTAATATAGATCTAGATAAAATGTTGAATATAGTTGTAAAAAGTTTGGCAGGAAAAATGAGAATAACAGGTGAGCGCAATAAAAAAATGACATCGACATTTATAGATAAGTTAAAAGAACATGATGTTAATCTTGATATTGCGTTTCTTAAAGCTGTAAAGAATAGAGAAAGCAAAGAAGCTAAAATATTGTTAGATAATGGTGCGAATCCTTTTTGCATAGACCAAGATGGGAATAATGCATTGATGATAGCATCTACATATGTTAAATCTAGGGTGACGGATGCAAAATTTATATTAGATAGTGTAAAAAATAATTTAGAAAAAGAACAATTAGAAAAATTGGTAAATGCTCAAAATAATAGAGGTGAAACCGCTATTATGATGGCTGTAAAATCGGATAAAATCAACAGTAATATTTTTGATACATTACTTTCCATGGGCGCTGATCTTACTATTGCTGATAAATATGGAAAAACAGCTTCAGATTATGCTAAAGAGGAAAAAAGTAATACTACATATATAAAAACAATATGTGAGAGAGCTATTCTGCAATCTGATAGTTTGAAAAGAGAATATGATCAAGATAGCACGTCCTCAGATAGTAGAGATGGAAATGGAAGAGGATCTAAAAAATTAAAAACCTTGCCGACACCTAAAAGAACTGCTGATGAACCAGAATGTGAAACTCCTCCTGAAAAAAAACAAAAAATTATTACCCATAATAATTCAACTCCAACTCCAACTCCAACTCCAGATACACGATCAGCAGCTCTTGGGGGGTCAGCAGAAAAAAGAATTTAACATAATTTGTTATTATTTAAAAAGCTCTTCAAATTTTTTAAATTTATTATAAATAGATAAAGAATCAATTTCTGATTTTTTTTGCATATTTTCTTGAGAATCATGTTCAATAAATTCATCCTTCATAAATATTGAACTAAATTGGCAATTATCAAGTAGGTTATTATTATTTAAATAGTTATTTAAGGCGCTGCCAAATCCTCCAATTACCCCTTCTTCTATTGATAATAGCAATTTATGATCTTTGACTAATTTTTTGATAAGTTTATCGTCAAATGGTTTGGCAAATCTTATATCAATAATGGTTGGGGTTATTTGGTGATTTTTAGATATTAAATTTGCTGCTTTTATTGTTTCATTTAATATTGAGCCATATGATAAGAGGGCAATTTTTTGACCTTTTTGAATAATTTTGCTTTTGCCAATTTCTAAAATTTCATTATCATCATAGTTAATATCAAATTGATATTGCCCTCTTGGATAGCGAATTGCACATGGTTTGTCATTAATATTATTGGCAGTATTGATCATTTTAATTAATTCTTGAGCGCAGCTTGGAGCCATTAGGATAAAATTTGGTAAATTAATTAAATAGGCAATATCAAAAGATCCCGCATGAGTAGGGCCATCTGCTCCAACAAAGCCAGCGCGATCAATACAAAATTTAACAGGAAGTTGCTGAATGGCAACATCATGGATGATTTGGTCATAAGCTCTTTGTAAAAAAGTTGAGTAAATAGCAATAAAAGGTTTTAAATTTTCACAGGCCATGCCAGCAGCAAATGTAACAGCATGTTGCTCAGCAATGCCAACATCAAAAAATCTTGTCGGATGTTTTTTAGCAAAAATATCAAGTCCGGTCCCACTTGGCATTGCTGCGGTAATTGCAGTAATTTTTTTATCTTTTTGAGCAAGGTTGGTTAATTTTTGTCCAAATATTTTAGAATATGAAGGGTGAGGCGATTTATCGCTAATTTGTTGCCCTGTTTTTGGGTCAAATTTTGTGACTGCATGAAGCTTGTCAGAGCTTTTTAAGATGTTATTATATCCTTTGCCTTTTTCGGTTACAAGGTGAATTAAGATCGGATCACATGAATTATCATCTCTGATATTTTGTAATATCGGTATTAATATATCTAGATTATGTCCGTCAATTGGTCCAATATAATAAAAACCCAATTCTTCAAATATATTGCCTCCCATCCACCAATCTTTGGCAGCTTTTTCAAATTTTCTTGGATATTTACCTATTGATTGAGGCAGTTTATTTACAATTTTTTTAGAAAAATCACGAATTTTAAGATATGATTTTGAAGAGACTAATTTTGATAAATAATTTGAAAAGGCCCCGGTTGGTGGTGCAATTGACATATCATTATCATTTAAAATGACAATTAATCTGTTATTTTGGTAAAATTTATCATTCAAAGCGCCAGCATTATTCATAGCTTCAAAGGCCATTCCTGCAGACATTGCGCCATCGCCAATAATTGAGATAATATTAGATTTTTGTTTGTTAATTTTTTTGCCGATTAACATGCCAAGTGCTGCCGATATTGAAGTAGAGCTATGTCCTGCACCAAATGGATCGTAGATACTTTCACTTCTTTTAGTAAATCCTGAAAGACCATTAGCTTGACGAATTGTAGTAATTTTATTTTTGCGACCAGTTAATATTTTATGAGGATAGGCTTGGTGTCCTACATCCCATATTAATTTGTCATTTGGGGTGTTAAAAACATAATGTAATGCACATGTTAATTCAACAACACCAAGGCCAGCACCTAAATGACCGCCAGTTTGAGAAACGCTATTAATAGTGGCCTCTCTTAGTTCATCGGCTAATTGCTTGATTTGATTAATATCAAATTTCTTTAAATCAGCAGGAATATTAACTTTATCTAGTAATTTATTTTTTTGGTTATTTGTCACTGAGCAATTACAATATTAACAAGCTTATTTGGGATTATTATGGTTTTTTTTATTATTTTATCTTTGGTAAATTTAATTATATTTTTGGATGATAAAGCTAATTTTTCAATTTCTTTTTTATCACTATCTTTGGCAATAATAATAACATCGCGTAATTTTCCATTAATTTGAATGGCGATATTAACTTCATTATCAATGGTTAAATCCTTATTATATTTAGGATATTGCTGAGTTGATATTAGTGAGTTATGACCTAGATTTTGCCATAATTCTTCGGCAAGATGTGGAGTAATTGGCGATATTAATATTGCTAAGTTTTTTAAAGCAAAAAACATTATTTGGTTTGATATTTGGTCATTATAAGTAAATTTTTCTAAAGCATTGGAAAATTCTCTAATTTTAGCAATAACAACATTGAAAGACATATTTTGAAATTCTTTTTCCACTAAATATATTGTTTTATGGGTTAGTCGATATATTTCTTGGTGATTTTTATCTTTAATATCAGTATAATTTATGTCTTGTTCTTTTATGCTGATTTTGCAATTTTGACTAAATTCATTAAATAAGCGCCATAATCTATTAATATAAACCCAGCAACCTTTAATTGAGCTATCGCTCCATTCAAGGTCTCGTGATACTGGGCTATCAGATAGCATAAATAAACGAGCAGTATCAGCGCCGTAACTATCAATAATATCGGCAGGCTCAATGATATTTTTTTTGGATTTACTCATTTTTTCAGATCTACCAACTATTATTTTTTCATTAGTTGTAATGTGATAATAGTTATTATCTTCTTTTTTTATAGCTTCGCTTGGATAGATATATTTGTTATTTTGAGTTTGAAATGTTTGATGGCATACCATGCCTTGAGTCAGTAGATTTTTAAATGGTTCGTCAAAATCAATATAGCCACATTTTTTAAGGGCTTTGGTAAAAAATCTAGCATAAAGCAGATGCAATACTGCATGTTCAATGCCACCAATATATTGGTCAACTGGCATGAATTTATTGACTTTTTTACTATCAAAGGCGGCCTTGCTATTTTTGGGGTCAATAAATCTTAAAAAATACCAAGAGCTTTCAAAAAAAGTATCGAAAGTATCTGTTTCCTTGATTGCTTTAATGATTTTGCCATTTTCTTCATAGGTGGTATATTTCCAACCATGGTGATTAGCTAAAGGATTGCCATTTTGATTAAATTTTGGGTCATCAGGTAGTGTTATGGGTAAAGAGTCGATTTTTTGTGGAACTATTCTGCCATCTTCAAGATAAAGTATTGGAATAGGAGTGCCCCAATAGCGTTGCCTGGATATTCCCCAATCGCGCAATTTGAAATTAGTTTTTTTATTAGCCAGAGATAAATTAGATAGAATTTCAAAAACCTTTTCTTTTGCTTGCTTGGTTGAAAGGCCATTTAATATTTCTGAATTGATTAGTGTTCCTGGGGTAGAAAAAGGAATATTTTCATTATTTTTACTTTCAATTACTTGTAAAATATTGAGATTATATTTTTTAGCAAATTCGTAATCTCTTTCATCATGAGCAGGGCAGCCAAAAACTGCGCCACATCCATAATCCATTAAAATAAAATTAGCAATAAATATTGGTAATTTTTGTGAATTTTTAACAGGATTAATTGCAAATAAATTGGTATTAAAACCTATTTTTTCTTGGTCATTTGAGTTTTCTTGATAATTTTTACAATTTTTAATGAATTTCTTGGCATTAATATTATTTTGAGCAATTTCAATTGCTAGTGGGTGTGAGGCGGAAATAGCAATAAAGCTAGCACCAAAAATAGTATCAGCTCTTGTGGTGTATATTTTTATTTTTTTATCTGAATTTTCTATGGCAAAATCAATTTCTAAACCCTGGCTTTTGCCAATCCATTTCTCTTGCATTGACAAAACTCTATTATCCCATCCGGTCAAATTTTTAAGTTCTGATAGTAATTCGTCGCTAAATTGTGATACTCTAAGGAACCATTGTTTTAGCTTCTTTTTTTCAATGGTTGCGCCACTTCTCCAGCCTTTGCCATCAATTACTTGTTCATTTGCTAATACTGTTTTATCAACAGGATCCCAATTGACCTCGGATTCTTTTTGATATGCCAAATTAGCATTATATAAATCGATAAAGATTTTTTGTTCATGCTTAAAATATTCAGGTAAACAAGTTATTATTTCTCTTTGCCAATCTATGGCTAGGCCAATTGATTTAAGGCCCGAACGCATTATTTCGATATTATTTAAAGTCCAATTTTTGGGGTGGATGTTATGTTCAAGAGCAGCATTTTCAGCTGGCAGTCCAAATGAGTCAAAACCCATGGGGTGTAATATATTATACCCTTGAAATTTCTTAAATCTAGCTAGTGCATCGCCAATAGCGTAGTTTCGCAAATGACCCATATGAATTTTGCCAGAAGGATATGGAAACATTTCAAGAATGTAGTATTTTTCTAATTTTGAGTCTTCATCAAACTTAAAAGTTTGTTGATCTTGCCAAATTTTTTGCCATTTTTCTTCACTAATTTTATGATTATAATTTGAGATAGATTTTTTGGTCATAATTAATCGATATTGTGAAATTTTTTGATGTTATTGACTAAATATTGATAGTGATTTGGAGTTCTATCCTTGTTCATAATCCAATTATAAATATTATTGTCACTTTCTTCTAAAAATTGTGAATAAAGCTTGGTATCAGTGATTTTGTCGAAATTTTGGCGCGCATAATTACCGATCAGGAAGTCGGTCTCTCTGCAACCGCGATAGCATGATCTATATAATAGTTTCTTTTTTATAGCTTCTTTATCCACAAATATTATTTTTATTAAAAAAAATTGACATTTTTTCGCATTAATTCTATGACATTAATTTAATTAATAAATAATTAATTTATATAATTAATATATGAGACTTATCAAATTTATATCTAATTTATTTTTAGTAATTTTTATTATTAAGGCAATGACTATGAATGCTTTTGCAGTTGAAATAACGCCTTATGAAGTTGAAAAAAAGATTACTGACAATATTGAGATTCGTTATTATAAAAAGCTATTATTAGCAACAACTAAGCAGTCTAATAAGTCGCAAAATGGTTTATTTAGATCTCTTTTTAAATTTATTTCTGGTAAGAATAGTGAAAATCAAGAAATCAAAATGACTGCACCGGTATTTCAGGAAGAAATTGGCTCAGAAATGATCATGTCCTTTGCAATGCCTGCTAAATATAGTAAGTCCAACTTGCCAACTCCAGATGATCAAAATATTATAATTAATAATTATAAAGATAAGAGATTTATTGCGATTAGATTTTCGGGCAGGTCAAATGATAAAAATTTTGCCAAATATCAAAAAATAGTTGAACAAGTAATTAAAGAAAAGAAATTAAAAGTAAAATTATCTAACCCAATCAAAGCATATTATAATCATCCATGGACTTTGCCAATATTTAAGAGAAATGAAGTATTATTTGAGATAATTAAATGAATAAATTTATTTAATTAATTCATTTTCATGATATAATTGCAAAGCTGGCGGTTTTTTGTAAGTAGGATTTTAAATTTTAGAATTATAAATTTTAGAAATGGAGCGGGTGATGAGGTTCGAACTCACGACTTTTACCTTGGCAAGGTAACGCTCTACCACTGAGCTACACCCGCTAAACAAAATAAATAATATAAAGTAAAAAAATAATTTGCAATATTCTAATAGTAAAATTATCATTAATTAATTAATTTAAGTAATATTTATGAAAAAATTCAAATTAGCAATAAGTCTTTTACTAATATTATTTGTTACTTCATCTTGTGTTGAAACTATAATAGGTGCTTCACTTGGTGCTACTTACTTATCATCTAGGGAAAAAAATGTTAAAAACACTGCTATTGATGTTAAAATTTCAAGCCAAATTGCTGCAAATTTTATTGTTAATGGCTTAAAAAATCCTGGTAACTCGGTTGATGTTACAGTTAGTGAAGGTAGGGTGTTATTAACAGGAATTGTCAGAAGCACTAAAAAAGCAAGATTAGCAATTGATATAGCATGGAAGGCTAAAGATGTTAAAGAAGTTATCGATGAAATTCAGATTTCTCGTGATCCAAAAATTAGATTTAATGATGTAACAAGTAGCTTTATAGATTATAGCCTTACTGCTAAAGTTGAAGCAAAATTACTTCTAACAAAAGATGTTTTATATAGAAACTATAAAATAACAACAATTGACAAAACCATATATTTATTAGGTATTGCTAAAAATCAGCAAGAAATACAAAAAGTATTACAGTCAATATCGATGGTAATGGGTGTTGAAAGAGTTGTAAATCATGTTATATTAAAAGATGATCCAAGGAGAAGAGGCTAAACACAAGGTAGTTACATTTGGTTGTAGATTAAATACCTACGAATCTGAAACGATTAAAAAATTAGTAAGTAATTCCAAGCAAGATAAAGACCTTATTATATTTAATTCATGCGCTGTTACTAAAGAGGCAGAAAGGCAGCTCAAGCAGTCAGTTAGAAAGCATAAAAGACAAAATCCTGAAGCTAAAATTATTGTTACTGGATGTGGAGCCCAAATTAATCCTTGTGATTATGCTAAAATGCCCGAGGTAGATTTGGTTCTTGGTAATAATGATAAATTTGATTTAAAAAATTACCAAAATGATAAATCAATATATGAAAAGCCTAAAATCAGTGCTAGCAAGCAAATAGATAATGAAATTAGTCATAAGGATAGAAATTTCTTTAATACAAAATCAACTTCATATGATTTTATTAACTCTAGTGATCTAGCAAAAATTAGAGTTAATGATATTATGTCTGTTAGAGATAATGCGCCACAGCTTATTTCATATTTTGAAAATAAAACAAGAGCTTTTATTGAAATTCAAAATGGCTGCAATCATCGCTGTACTTTTTGTGTTATACCTTATGGCAGGGGCAATAGTAGATCGGTGCCATTGGGTGAAATTGTCTCAATGATTAAAAAGCTAGTGATTAATAATCACAATGAAATTGTATTAACCGGGGTTGATATTTCTGATTATGGCAAGGATTTAGATTATCCTATTACTTTATCTCAAATGATAAAAAGGGTTTTAAAACAAGTGCCGCAACTTGCTAGACTTAGATTATCATCAATTGATGTTGCGGAATTAGATGATGATTTTTTTAATTTATTGAAAAATGAACCAAGATTAATGCCATATTTACATCTTAGTGTACAATCTGGTGATGACATGATATTAAAGCGCATGAAGAGGCGTCATAATTATCAGCAAGTTATTGATTTTTGTCACAAGGCAAGATCTATTAGGCCAGATATTACATTTGGTGCTGATATTATTGCGGGATTTCCTACAGAAGATAAAAATGCATTTAATAATTCTTTAAAATTGATAAAGGAAGCAGATTTAATTTTTACTCATATATTTCCATATTCAAAAAGAGAGGGTACTCCAGCGGCATTAATGCCTCAAATTGACAAAAAAACTATCAAATTACGAGCTAAATTATTAAGGCAAGCGGGTGAAGAGCAATTGAAAAAATATCTAGCCACTCAAATAGGAAAAGATACAAATATTATTATTGAGAAAAATAATATTGCTAAATCAGATAATTTTTTAGATATAGAAGTTGATAATTTAGTTAGTAATAAAATATCTCAATCAATTTTGCCGGTAATAATTAAGCATGCTGATTATGAAAAATTGAGATTAGTTGCCACTATTAAAGATTGATTTTAAAGATTGATTTTGCCAAATTGGGTCGATAATTTAATTTTGCATTTCTAATATTCTTTCTTGGTTATTTTCTAGATCTATTATTTTTAATTCAACTATATTGCTAAAATAATTTCTTTCAATAACTCGAGCTTGCCTTATTTGATTTAGTGATTCATCGTAAAATTCAAATATTTCTCCTTCATTTGTGTAATTTCCAGGATATATTTCAATTAATGTGTCATTATTATGATCATAGCCGCTCCAGGCTTTAATGTCTAAAGTAAATAAAATTAATTGCAGTGAAATTAGTAAAAATATTTTTTTCATCATTGACTTTATGCTCTTTCTTGGTAAAAATATTAAAAATTAAATTTTGTAGCTTTATTTTATAAAATTTATTATTAAATAAGCTATGTAAATTTAAACTTAATTTAGATGATAATCTAATATAATTCGGGGCGTAGCGCAGCCTGGTAGCGCATCTGGTTTGGGACCAGAGGGTCGGAGGTTCAAATCCTTTCGCCCCGACCATTATGTAGCTTTAAATATTGATTTATCTTGTGATTTAAATATAGCCTTGGGTATTTATCACTAGGAATTATGGGAACTTATCTTATGATGAATTATGGCTATTTTATTTGGTATTTGGTTATTTTTTATTTTTTAAATCTTTTTTAATTATTAATATCGGTTCATCACTAAATATTAATCTATTACCATTTTCTTTAACTTCTAATTTATTGGCTGTGATAGTGCCAATTTTGCTTTTTGCTATAATATTTTCCAAGATAATTTCATCATCATTTTTGTGAAATGCCTTTTTGGCATTAATATTATAGATAACATTATTATTGTATTTTATCTTCATTGAAGGGTTGATCATGATTTTTTCAGTGGTGAAATTTTCTTTATTATTTCTAAGAGATTTAATAATTTTGATATTACTGCTTTTTTTAAAGGCTATTGTTATAAAAAAAACTAAAATTACTGCAATTATTATATAGCATGATGATAGTAAGATTATCTTAAGATTATGTTGTTTTTTAAATTTTTTTAGAATTTTATTCTCGCAGTAATCCATTGATGTTTTAATTTAGTTAATTATTGTAATTTTGGAGATATATAGCAAAAGAGTCGGTATCTTGTCTTGCTTTTAATTTATCAACTTCTAATTGACAAAAATGAATTTTTTTATTTTTTAAAATTGATTTCATAACATCATGAGTTAATTTTTCTATCAGATTAAATTTATTTTGTGAAACAATTTTTTTGATATCTTCAACTATATTATCATAGTCAATTGTGTCGCTAATATTGTCTGACGTTAAAGATGACTCATCTTTTATGTGTAAAGAGGCGTTAATAATGATATCTTGCAGAATTTTTTGTTCAAATTCGTAAATACCAATTATTGTTTTTAAACGTAGATTTTTAATTTTAATTATCATAACAATGAATGAAAAGGTAATTTCTTTAACGGATTATAAGAAAGTTACAAAATTACAGAAAATTAAATCAAAATGCAAAATGTTTTTTTTGGTAATAGCAGGTGCAATTATTATTTCCCTAGTTATTTGGCATTTTTTTGTTGAAAATATAGCTAGATATGATGTGGATATTCCGAAATCAGATAATATCAATTATCAAAATAGCGAACTAATAGCAATTGATAATTATAAATTAGCTCAACTAATGCATGGTAACATGAAGCAATTAACAATTATCTATTTTTATACAACTTGGTGTAAGGGTTGTATCAAAAATTTTAAAAACATTAATGAAATTGCTCGAGAATTTCAAAATAGTGACCTTAATTTAGTAGTAGTTGCAATTGATAAGGAGATGAATATAAAAAATTTAGAAAATTATTTTACTAAATATGATAAAATATATTTTAAAAAATATTATCTCAATGACAGAGATAATTTTGGGCAATTGCTCCAAGAAAATAACATAAATTATCAATCAAAACTGCCTTTTATAGGATTTTATGATAGTAATAATGAATTGATCGAAGATTTTTCTGGTATTAAAAAATATAATTTTATCCGAAAAAAAATAATTAATCTTTTATTTTTAAATAACTAATATGAGCTTTTGTAAAAACCTTGATCTAATATTATTTGACAGCCTAACTAATAGCAAAAGAAAAGTTAATTTAATTAAAGAAAATCATCTAAAATTTTATGTTTGCGGGCCAACAATTTACGAAAGACCTCACCTAGGAAATGCTAGATCAATAGTTATTTATGATTTATTTTATCGTTTTTTTAGAGTAAAATTTGATAATGTTACTTATGTTAGAAATATTACTGATGTAGATGATAAGATAAATCAATGCGCCAAGGAAAGAAATATATCAATCAAATCATTAACTAGTGAAATTTTAGTATTTTTTAATCAAGATATTGAAAAATTAAATGTTTTAACTCCTAATTTTCAGCCAAAAGCCACTGATCATATTGATGAAATGATTAAAATTATTCAAATCCTTATTGATAAGGGTCATGCTTATATATCTAAAGGACATGTTTTATTCAATGTTAAAACTTATAAAGAATATGGCAAATTATCGAATAGAGATATTTCAGAATTAAATGCTGGAGCCAGAATAGAAGTTGCTAACTATAAAAAGGATCCTCTGGATTTTGTATTATGGAAGCCAAGTGATGATGGTGACGATGAATCGTCAATTTTTAATAGCCCTTGGGGCAATGGAAGGCCAGGATGGCATATAGAATGCAGCGCAATGAGTACTAAATATTTAGGTAATAATTTTGATATTCATGGTGGCGGAGCAGATTTACAATTTCCTCATCACGAAAATGAGATTGCGCAAAGTAAATGCGCTTATCAAGATTCTCATTACGCTAATTATTGGGTTCATAATGGCTTTTTAACAGTTAATGGTGAAAAGATGAGCAAATCATTAAAAAATTTTATTACCGTTAATGATCTCGTGGGTAAGAAATATTCTGGCTTGGTTATTAGATTGCTTTTATTATCCACTCATTATCGCAAGCCTTTGGATTTTAATGATAAGTCTTTAGAAGACGCAATTAAAACAATTAATAAATTCTGTCAAAGTTCTAAGCAGGAATTTATGATGGATCAAAAGCAAATAGAAGATATCTTTAAAAATATTGATGATAAAAATCCGGATCATAAATATCTTGTGCAGACAATGAAATATCTGGCAGATGATTTTAATATTTCAAAAATTATGGCAATGCTTCATGAGATGTGTAAAGAATCTAAGAAAAATAGCAATATATCTAAGCAATTAACTCATATATTGCAATTTTTAGGTTTTATTGATAAATCATCTTTTGGTAGTGAAGATAAAATTGAAGAAATTGATAAGGATTTTATTGTAAGTAAAATTAATGAAAGATTAGATGCTAAGAAAAATAAAAATTATCAATTAGCTGACAAAATTAGACAAGAATTATTAGATAAAGGAGTAATATTAGAGGACGTTGCTAATAATAAAACTAATTATAGCCTTAAATAAAGCTCATAATTAAATAAAATTGATAATTATCTATATTAAATTTGCTCAATATAATCGGCAATTACATCAAGACCTTCTTGCCAGAAAGACTCATCTTTAATAGATAAATTAAAAGGAGCTAATAGTTCTTTATGGTGTTTAGTGCCGCCAGCTTCAAGCATTTCTATATATTTTTGTTCAAAATTAGGGATCTTATTAGATTTATAAACTCCATATAATGAATTAACCAAACAATCGCCAAATGCATATGAGTAGACATAAAATGGTGAATGGATAAAATGAGGTATGTAGCTCCAAAAATATTTATATTCTTCATCATAATTGAAAATTGGCCCCAAGCTTTCTTGTTGAACATCCATCCAAAATTGACATAATTTTTCTAATGATATTTCGCCTTTTTTTCTTTCACTATGAACTTTAGTTTCAAATTCAAGGAAAGCTATTTGCCTAATAACGGTATTTATCATATCTTCAACCTTATTGGCAATTATTAGCTTTTTCTTATTATTATCATTTTCATTTTTAAGAATTTTTTGAAAAGTAAGCTGTTCACCAAATACTGAAGCTGTTTCAGAAAGAGTTAGTGGTGTTGAAGACATTAAGTAGCCTTGCTTGGCTGATAAAAATTGATGGACACCATGACCTAATTCATGGGCTAGAGTCATAATATCTCTGATTTTTCCTTGATAATTCATTAAAATGCAAGGATGTGTTGACGTAGTGCATGGATGAGAAAAGGCGCCGCTATCTTTACCTTTTGTAACCTTGGCATCTATCCAATTATTATCAAAGAATTTTTGACCAATTTTAGCCATTTTAGGGCTAAATTCTTGATATGCATCTAAAACAATATTTTGTGCTTCATGCCATGAGATTTTGCTATTATCATTATTGCTTAATGGAGCGTTTCTATCCCAATAATTTAAAGATTTTTTATTAAGTAATTTTGCTTTTTTATTGTAATAATTATGAGAAATTTTTTTGTAATTTTCTTTAACTTTTTTTATTAAAAGCTCTACAATTTCATCTTCGATAAAATTATCTAGATTTCGAGACGAAATAGGGGACTTAAAACCGCGCCATTTATCGCTAATATCTTTATCTTTGGCTAAAATATTAGTAATAAAGGCAAAAATTTTTGAATTTGCTTTAAGGGTCTTGCCTATTGCCTTGGCGGCATTTTTACGAATATTTTCATCATTATTTGACATTAAATCAAAAACTTCCTGACAAGATAATATTTTATTATCATAGTTAAATTCAAGATTATTTGATATTTCATCAAAAAGCCTAATAAAGGCATTACATCCAGTAATTGATTTTTCAAGGCTGAATTTTTCTAGCTCATTGGATAATTGGTGTTTTCTATAGGCTCTAATATCTCTGATAAAGGTTTGATATTTTTTTAAGTTATCATCTTTAAGGTGATTGTCAATTATATCTTGAGGTAATTTATTTATCTCAATGCTAAAAAATAATAATTTTGATTGGAGCTTATTTAATTCTTCACTATTATTTTGGTAAAATGATAAATGAGTACTATTAGATGTATCAATTGCATATATTAAATATGAATATGCAGCAATTTTGCCTATTTTTTCTGAAATTTCTTCATATTGAGTAATTGCTAAATATAGTTCATTAGATTGTAATTGAGATATTTTATCAAGATATTTGCAGCTAAATTCTTCACAATTTTTTTCTATTAATGATAAATCTTCCTTAATTTGAGGGTCATTAAGTGATTGATAAAATTTTGTTAAATTCCATTGAGGTAGATTATTATTTGTCATGATTATTTGATAAATTTATAGCTAATTACTTCAACATCTGTGCTTAAGAAATCTAACTTAATTGGTTCTTTACGACATAAATCTGTTGAGAAATATTTAAGTGCAGAGTCGCAAAATATTGTTGCTATGACTTCATTTTCCGGTCTGTCTTTAATGACTTTAAGAGCTGCGATAAAATTAGCACCTGTTGAAATGCCAACAGAAAGACCGCTTTTATTAAGTTTTTGCGCCATGATAATTGAATCACCATCATCAACACTAATTATTTCATTTAGTTCATTTAATTTAACAATTTCGGGAATAAATTCGTCGCTTATTCCTTGAATACGATGCTTGCCAATTTTTTGACCACCAGTAGTTAAGGTTGGCGAATTTGCTGGCTCCATAGGATAGCAATTAACATTTAATTTATTTTCAAGGCAATATTTTTTGACACCCATTACAGTGCCACCTGTTCCAACGCCGGCAACAAAATGGTTTAGATCTAATTTTAAAGATGCTAGCTGATTTATAATTTCAGGAGCTGTTGTTAAGTAATGTGCGTTGATATTTTCTATGTTAGTAAATTGCTCAGGGCAATAAACATTATCATTTTTTTTGGCTAAATTTCTTGCTTCTTCAATTGATCTGATAAAGCCACCTTGTTCCTTGGTGATTCTGATAACTTCGGCACCTAAAAGTTCTATTTTAGCATATCTTTCTACACTAAGCCAATCCGGCATATATATTCTAACTTGGTGGCCAAGGGCTCTGCCAAGGGCAGCAAAGGCGATACCGGTATTGCCACTTGTGGCTTCAGCTATTAGGTCTCCTGGTTTTATTTCTTTATTTTCATATGCTTTTTGAAGAATGTGAATAGCAATTCTATCTTTTATAGAGCCGCTAAAATTGAATCCTTCATATTTTCCATAAATTTTGCGAATTTTATCCTTATATTTAAAGGTAACTTCAACTAAGGGAGTTTTGCCGAATGCAGCGGCTAAATTATTTATTTTTGCTAAATTATTATCTTTCATAAAAACTTACTAATTCCATATATTTTGACCCAACAAATTGATCTATAGCAATTATTTTCTTATTTTTAAAGCCAAAATCAAGTAAAATTTTACTATCTCTGATAAAAGTTTTAGGATTGCAAGAGATGTATATAATTTTTGTTAAATTTGATCGGCAAATCTCTTTAATTTGCGGGCTAGCTCCATTTCTTGGTGGGTTAATTAATGCAAGATCAAATTTGTTGAGGTAGCTACTTGATAATGGCTCGAAGAATAAATCTTGAGTAAAAGCGCTTATTTTATGATTTAAATTATAATGGCTAATGTTTTTTTTCATTAGATTTATCATTAATTGAACACCTTCAACAGATTCGATTTTATTGATAAAATCAGATATAATATAGCTATATATTCCAAATCCACAATAAAGATCGATTATTTTGAGTTTTTTGTAATTGGCAATTGATTGGATGTAGCTTGATAATATTTCTATAATTTTGGGGGTGAAAAATTTATTAGCTTGCAGAAATATATCGTAACTTAATTTAATATTATAATTATTTATTTTAATTAAAGGTGTGTTTTTGATGATAAGAGGTGTTGTAAAATCGTTAATTTTAGTGGCAATATTCACATTATTTTCTTTTGCAAAAGCTACTAATAACTGATTTTGTTGATAATTTAATTCAATTTTAGTTTCGATAATAATATCCAGGCAATTATCAAATTTGGTGATAATGATATTTTGCACTATATTTAAAAAATTTTTGGCAATTAATTTTTCAATAATTTTTTTAATAGCAATAATTTCCTTATCAATTATTAAGCAATGATCAATTTCAATAATATTATGTGATTTTACGGCGTAAAATCCTAATTTATTGGTATTATTAACATGAAAATTAGCCCGTCTTCTTGAATAATTATCAAGCCAGATAAATTCAAGATTTGCTAACTGATTAATATTAAAAATTTGTGATAAATTTTTAATTAAATCTATCTTCTTAAAATTTTGATAATCTTTTGATTTAATATTATCATAATAGCAGCCACCGCAATTTTGAAAATATTTACAGGATAAATTTTCAGTCATAAAATATTACTGATATTGATAATGTGATCATATTATTTGAGATTTTTCTTCTAAACATTCATCATAGCCAAATAGCTTGATTAAATAATGATATTTTTTGTTAATTTCTGATTGTAATTTTGGATCATTTCTTAATATATCTTTGGCAATATCTGCAGCAATTTGCATTATATTAAAGTTATTTTCTGGATTGGCAATTTTAAATTCAGGAAAACCGCTTTGTTTAGTCCCTATATAGTCGCCACTGCCCCTCATTTCAAGATCCTTTTGGGCTATATAAAATCCATCATTTGAATTTTTTAAAATTGATAGGCGTTTAATTGATTTTTGACCAACTTTTTTACCATAAAGCAAAATACAAAATGATTTTTTGTCCGACCTGCCAACTCGCCCACGAATTTGGTGCAATTGTGCTAGTCCAAAATGTTCAGCATTTTCAATAATAATTATTGTGGCGTCTCTAACATCTATACCAACCTCAATTACTGTTGTAGCGATTAATAATCTTGCCAAGCTATCTTTTCTGCTAAATTCAGTCATAATAGCATCTTTTTCTTTATCTTTCATTTGGCCATGAATTATTGCTAATTGAGAAGGGTCAATAATTTTTGATAATTCTTGATATTTTTGTGTAACATTTTCTAATGACTGATCCTGATTTTCTTCAAGACCAAATAAATCTTCGCAATTGCTATTTTCTTTATCAGCCTCGTCAATAGCAGGGCAGATCCAGTATATTTTATGACCCTGTGCAATATTTCTTTTAACAGCTTCATAGATTTCATCTCTTTTATTGGCGGACATAATGACGGTTTCAATTATCTGACGATTTTTGGGTTTTTCATCTAATATTGAAATATCCATATCTCCATAAAGTGTCATCATTAAGCTTCTTGGAATAGGGGTAGCGCTCATTAATAAACTATCAACATTTTGACCTTTTTTAACCAGTTTTAATCTTTGAATTACACCAAATCTATGCTGTTCATCTATTACAACATATCCCAAATTTTTAAAAGCAATATCATCTTCTAAAACAGCATGAGTTGCAATTAAAATATCTATTTCATGATTGCCTAATTTTGCTATTAATTGATGTTTTTGTTTTTTAGTGGTGGCAGAAGTTAATAATGCGATATTTATTGATAAATCTTGCAAGAAATTATTGAAATATACGAAATGCTGTTTTGCAAGAACGGTTGTGGGGCATAAAATGCAACATTGTTTTTTTAAAGATATTGCTTTAAGGCATGTAGCAATTGCTACTAATGTTTTACCACTTCCGACATCTCCTTGTAGTAGGCGCAACATATTGTGATTAGATGTAAGTTCTTGATTAATCTCGTAAATTGCTTTTTTTTGAGCATTAGTTGGTTCAAATTCAAGATTATCAAGAAATTCGCAGTTATTATTTGGTAAAATATTTACTGTTTTTTGTTTATTTTGAATCTTTCTTAAATCTTTGGCCATATGAAATGATAATTGCCAAGCTAATATTTCATCAAAAGAAAGCCTTTCAATTGCAGGATTATATATGTATTTTTCATATTCTGCTATTGTAGCACTATAATTGCCAGGAATTTTATGATAATTGTAAAAATGAATATCATTAAGAGCGGTGATAAAATTTGGCCATTTAAACTTTCTTTTAATATTGCTATCAAGCCATTCATAATTACTTAAATTAATATTTTTTGTTCTATTATTTATTATTTTTAAAGCCTTGATGATATTGGAGTTAACAACTTTATTACTTAGCGGGAATTTAAGAGGATATGTTAGTTTTATTCTTGCTAGATCATTGATTTGGTAAAGCTTGTGGATGATTTCTGGGTGAGTAATTTGGATTTCATTATTTTTAATAATAATTTGACCAGAAACAATAATTTCTTGATCTATTATCATCTGATTAATCTGATAAGGAAATATTTTAAAAAAAATAAGGTTAACCAATCCTGTTGGATTGTAACATAAGACCTTATAAGGAGATCTGGAGTTATGAGGTTTGATATGTTTTTGAATTTTCACCTTAATTATTACCAATTCATTGCCTTTGACATTGTAAATTTTAGGTAAAAATGAAATATGGCTAATTTTATTTGGTTTATGTAGTAGTAAATTAAATAATTTGTCATTACCTACTAATTTGACTAGTCTTTCTTTAGTTATTTGGCCAACTCCAGGAATTTGTGATAATGATTCTAAGAGCATTATTTAGTCTTTTTCTCTTTGAAGACGGCGATTTTCATCGCGTTTCTTGATTGTTTCTCTTTTATCGTAAAGTTTTTTACCTTTTCCAAGGCCAATGATTATTTTTACAAAATTTTTTTTATTAAAAATAATTTTTAAAGGAATTATTGAATAACCTTTAACTTCCATTTTACTAATTAATTTAGAAATTTGTTTTTTATGAAGTAGTAATTTTCTAGCTCTAATAGGGTCGTGATTAAAATTATTAGCATTTTCATATATTGAAATATTTGCATTTACTAAATGTAGTTCACCTTTTATATTTGCAATATAAGATTCATTGAGACTAACTTTTCCAAGCCTTATTGATTTAACTTCACTACCAAATAGTTGGATTCCTGCCTCGAATTCTTCTTCAATTTGGTAGTTAAAATGTGCTTTGCGATTTAATATTTGCATTTTTAATTATTGATTAAATATATATCTTGCAATTAAAATTTGTTTTTATATATTTTCAAGCTTAACTTTGTTTAAGTTTTGATACGTTATATAGTGACTTTATAGTGAATTTCTTTGGTGACTCTCTTTGGTGACTTT
>CERI01043014.1_pt1 | contig 18938 bp, 4 predicted proteins | sample 350261 | NCBI WGS metagenome assembly CERI01 (sample SAMEA2620979, study PRJEB7988) | marine metagenome | isolation source: saline water (ENVO:00002010), including
TGTGGTTATGTATGTTATTCAGATAATCCTGATCCACAATGGGGTGGAACATGCAACAGTCAAAACGATCCTGATGGTGAATGGGTATGGGAATGTAACGATGGTGGTTACGGTTTAGAGGTTAACTACTATGCGGGTCAAGTACTAACTGGCTTCCAGTTTAACGTTTCAAATTTAAATATAACAGGTGCTACCGGTGGTGCTACAGATGGCATGGAAATATTCTTTAGTGACAATGGTAATGTTGCAGGTATTATAGATTCAGAAAATGGTGCAGGTTCTGCAGTAGCAGGTTCTGGGTTACTAACCTACATTACATTTGATGATGCTACAGATGTTTCATCTGCACTAACAATGGATTCATCGGATGCTATGGCAGGTCCTGGTTCTACTCCGTTTGTTTTCTTAGCTCCTACAAATCAAGATCAAGCGAGCGGAAGCGTATCTCACTGTGGTGAGAATGGTATAAGTAACTCTTCATCATATTGGACAGACGCTACATGTTCTGCTGACTGTGGTGGTAGTTACTATGCAAATAATTTAGTTGATAATTGCAGTGTATGTGATGCAGATACATCAAACGACTGTACACAAGATTGCAATGATACCTGGGGTGGAACAGGTCAATTAGTTGATTGTTTTGACCAAACAACAATATGTGATGTTGTTGCTTCATGTAGTGATTGTCCTAATGGTTACACAGGTGATGGAGTTTCATGTTCAGACAATGATGAATGTGCTTTAGGTACTCATAATTGTTCTGGTAATGCATCTTGTTCAAATACAGTTGGTGGTTTTGATTGTTCATGTGATGCTGGCTATAATGGTGATGGTGTAACATGTGCTGATGATGATGAGTGTGTGCTTGAAACAGATAACTGCTCTGATGACGCTACATGTACAAATACTGATGGAAGTTTCTCATGTGCTTGTGATGATGGTTACACAGGTGATGGAGTTTCATGTTCAGACAATGATGAATGTGCTTTAGGTACTGATGATTGTGGTCCTGGATTTACATGTTCAAATAATGCGGGGTCTTATGCTTGCCTTGATATTGATGAATGTGCAGATGGAACAGATGATTGTGTAAATGGCTTTACATGTTCGAATACTCCCGGTTCTTTTGATTGTGAGGATGTAAATGAATGTGTAGTATTGGATGATGCTTGTGGATCTGGTTATCTGTGTATAAATGGTTCAGGTGATTTTCAATGTTTCGATGTTAATGAATGTCTGAATGAAACAGATGATTGTGGTTCTGGATTTACATGTTCAAATACACCGGGTTCATATTCTTGCTTAGACGATGATGAGTGTGCTCTTGAAACAGATAACTGCTCTGATGATGCTGAATGTACAAATACTGATGGAAGTTTTTCTTGTGCTTGTGGTGATGGATTCTCAGGAGATGGTGTTTCTTGCGCAGATATAGATGAATGTTCTAATGGGTCTTATGATTGTGATTTAGGGTTTGTTTGTTCTAATAATCCAGGCTCATATACATGTGATGACATAGATGAATGTGCTAACGAAACAGATGATTGTTCTGATGGATATATGTGTTACAATAACCCAGGTTCATATGAATGTATACTGCAAGCCTCTGCTTGGTATTCAGAAGGTGAAAATGGTTGGACTACTGTTTCAGGTAACTTGGTTCCTTTTAATTCAACAGATTTTGAAAATACAGCCTCAGCAACCTATGCGTTAATGTCGGGTGATGACATTATAGGTAATGAAGGAGACCTTTTAGGTGCGTTTTCTAATGGAGAATTAAGGGGTGTAGCCCAAGTAGTTACACTGCCAACAAATGATGCTTTTGGTATATGGTCTGGCGCATCTGAATTCTTATTGTATGCTTATGGTAATAACGAAGATTTTAATACTGAATATTCACTTAGATATTACGATGCATCTGATGGCACGGATTTTGAACTTTCAGAGACTTTTACATTTGTTTCAGATGCGGTATACGGATCTGCGTTTAGCCCTGTTGTGATTAATTTAAATATTACGGTAAGTATTGATGCTCAAGCTGATGCATGGACATGGTTCTCAGTTGATGCACTAACTTCTGATATGAGCTTATCAAATGTATTATCCAGTATTGGTGTTGCAGACGCTTATATTAAGAGTCCAAGTGGTTTTGCTTCTTACATTAGTGGGTACGGTTGGTTTGGAAGTGTAAGTTCTATTGATATCGGCTCAGGATACCAACTTAAAATTCCAGCTGGAGATGATCAGCTGCTAACATATACAGGCTCACCAGTTTCTCCATCTGATTATCCAATTAGTATTAATAGTGGTTGGAATTGGGTAGGAACTGTATCTCCATATGACTTGGATATTGAAACTGCTTTAGGATCTTTAAGCTCAACAGTTTCTAATAATGACTACATTAAAAACTCTACAGCTTTTTCAAACTACTATGATGTATTAGATTCATGGTTTGGTGGTCTGACTTCAATAAAAAGAAATGAGATGTATAAGTTAAAATCTGCGAGTGAAGGAATGCTTGTTTATCCAACTGGCTCTATGTTAGGTAGAGTGACAGAAGGGTATGCGAATGTTATTGATGATGCATTTGATTATTCATCATATGAAAATAACGGTTCAATTATTGTGAGTGTATCCGTTGATGATGTTGAAGTAGGCAGTAGTGACATTTTAACTGCATTTATTGATGGTGAGATTAGAGGTCAAGTAAATCCTCAGTTATTCCCACTATCAAATGAGTATGTTTTTGGATTAATGGTTTATGGAAATGAAAATACAGATAATATTAATTTTGAATACTATAGCCATGCGAACGGTAAGACATATATGCTTAATCATAGCATAGTTGGGTTTGAATCTGACATGATAATTGGTTCCTATGTTGAGCCTTACACTATGGATGATTCGAGTGATATATTACCTAGTGCTTACAGCTTGGATAAAGCATATCCTAATCCGTTTAATCCAACAACAACTATTGGATTTAATTTGAGTAATCCTTCGTATGTAGATGTAACTGTATACGATATTACGGGCAGGGTTGTTGAAAACTTAGTAGGAGAATTTAAATCTCAGGGATCACATAAAGTTGTATGGAATGCATCAGCAATGTCTAGTGGTGTTTATTTTGTTCAGTTGAATGTTGATGGTTTTGTTGATACTCAAAAATTAATGTTAATTAAGTAATAGAATTAAAATTACCTTATAGGAGGGGTAAATTATGAAAAATATACTTTTAGTTTTTAGTTTGCTACTTAGCATCTCTTTTGCTGATTGGTATGACAATGGAGATGATGGTTGGTCGATAGTGAACGGATCTGTAACGGGGCATACATATAATCAATATGAAGATAGTATGACAGGTTATGTTGATGTTACAGATGGAAGTGGTAACAATATTATTGATCAAGGAACATTATCTGATGGTAGTGACGGTGACCTTGTTGGTGTGTTTGATCCTAGCGGAGGGTTAAGAGCTGTTGCAGCTTCAACATTGTTGAACCCGTTTGCGGTACCAGCTCCAACTCCAATATTTTCAATTGTTGCTGCAGGTACGGCGGGTGATAATGGTAGCGTTTTTACGTTTAAATTTTATGATGCTTCAACAGGAACTGAAAGTGATTTAGATGGAACGGTTACATTCCAAGTTGCTACATCATTTGGCGGTCTTCCTGTGCCCGGACCTGTAAGCTTGTCCTTATCTTCTGGTGCTCCATCTGGTGTAGATGGTTGTACTGATTCTACAGCGTGTAACTACAATCCAAGTGCTACAGATGATGATAGCTCTTGTACATATGCTGATCAATACTATACTTGTGATGGTGATTGTATAAATGATACAGACAATGATACAGTTTGTGATGAGCTAGAGGTGACTGGATGTACAGATAATTCTGCATGTAACTATAATTCTAATGCAACCGATAATAATGGTTGTACTTACTCAGAACAATACTATGATTGTGATGGTACATGCATAAATGATACAGATGGTAACTCGGTTTGTGATGAACTTGAGACTTCTGATGATGGAAATTGGTATGATCAAGGAAGCAGTGGGTGGTCATTGGTTAATGATACTGTAACTGGCTATACGTATAATCAATATGAGGATAGTATGACCGGTTATGTTGATGTTACAGATAGCAATGGTAACAATGTTATTGATCAAGGAACATTATCCAATGGTAGCGATGGTGACCTTGTTGGTGTGTTTGATCCAAATGGTGGTTTAAGAGCCGTAGCAGCATCAACGCTAGCAAATCCTTTTACTCAATTGCCTATATTCTCAATTGTTGCTGCAGGTACAGCAGATGATAATGGCAGTGTATTTACATTTAAATTTTATGATGCTTCAACAGGTACTGAAAGTAATTTAGATGGAACAATTACATTTACAGTTGCTGGTAATTTTGGCGGATTACCTGCTCCTGGTCCTGTTAGTTTAACTTTATCTGGTGCTCCATCTGGAGTTGATGGATGTACTGATTCTGCAGCATGCAACTATAATTCTAGCGCAACTAATAATGATGGTTCATGTTCATATCCTGACCAATATTATGAATGTGATGGTACATGTACAAATGATTCTGATAATGATTCAGTTTGTGATGAGCTAGAAGTATCTGGTTGTACTGATACCGCTGCTTGTAACTATAATTCAAGTGCAACCGACAACGATGGCTGTACTTATTCAGACCAATATTATGAATGTGATGGTACATGTACAAATGATTCTGATAATGATTCAGTTTGTGATGAGCTGGAAGTATCTGGTTGTACAGATGCATCTGCATGTAACTATGATTCAAATGCTACAGACAATGACGGCTGTACTTATTCAGATCAATATTATGAATGTGATGGTTCATGCACAAATGACGCTGACAATGATACGGTATGTGATGAGTTAGAGTTGTCTGGTTGTACTGATATTAATGCATGTAACTACAATGAAAATGCAACAGAGGATAACGGTACTTGTGTTTCTGAAACAAATTATTATGTGGATGCTGATGGAGATGGAGATGGAGCAGGAAGTGCTACTGCATACTGCCCTGATGATGTTCCTAGTTCTGGTGTTTCATTAAATAACGACGACCAAGATGACGCTTGTTTTACAGATTTATATCAAGACTGGTATGTAGATTTAGATGGTGATGGGCTTGGTGCTGGAGATGCAACAAGTTTATGTACAGATACAGTTTCAGTTGATGGAAGCGTTACAAATAATCTTGATGCAGAGCCTGATTGTGCTACTAATGATACTGATGCATGTGGTGTATGCTCTGGTTCAAATGCTTGCGCTGGTTGTGTTGATCCAAATGCTTCAAATACAAATTTAGAATATTTAGTTGATGGCACAGCTCTTGATTGTTCGGCAGATTCTTACACAGATTTAGATGATGCAGATACTACATGTTGTGTCTACACATCTTTCACTTTTAATCAATCAATGAATCAGGCAGCTTACTTTTTTACAGATATTAAAATTGACGGTGTTTCTGCTGAAGTTGGTGTAGATGAAATTTACGCTTTCAAAGGAGATGTGTGTGTTGGTGGCGGAACATGGATGGGTTCTAGCGTTGAGGTTATGTTAATGGGTAATGATGGTGAACAGTTTACTCAAGGCTACTTAGAACCCGGAGATATTCCTACTTTTAAAATCGTAGACAGTGATACTGGATTGCAATATAATGCTGTTTTAAATGGTGTTTCTGGTCAATTTGGTGATTGTGCATATGAAGGATACCCTGGTAGTGTTGTTTCATCTCTAGATGAAAATGGCATTACTATGTCAACCTCAGAATGTGAAACATTTCCTCCATTTTCAAACTTCACTGCTTATTGGGATTTAGGTACAGCTGAAGCAGTTAAAGATTGTAACGATATTTTAGGTGGAAATGCATATATAGATGATTGTTCAGATTGCGTTTTTTCAGAAGGACACAATGCAAATGACCCTGATGCAGATACAGTGTGTAATTCTGGTGCTGTAAATGGTGAGGCTGATAATTGTCCAGATACTGTAAATACTAATCAAGCTAATAATGATAGTGATTCTGAAGGTGATGCTTGCGATGATGATGACGATAACGATACAGTTGTTGATGTTGATGATAATGCTCCGTTTGATGCTTCTTCATGTCAAGATTTAGATGGTGATACATGTGACGATTGTTCTCAAACTATGTCTGGCGTTAACGGTGAAGGTGTTGGACCAAACACAGATAATGATGGCTTAGATACCGATTCTGATGGTGCTTGTAATGCTGGTGATACAGATGATGATAATGATACAGTCTTGGATGATGTTGATTCTGACTCACTAGATCCTTCTGTTTGCTCAGATACAGATGCAGATGGATGTGATGATTGTTCTGAAACAGATTCAGATAATTTTAGTGCGGATGATGTTAATCCTCAAATAAATAACGATGGTTTAGATACTGATTCTGATGGAGCGTGTAATGTAGGGGATGATGATGATGATAATGATACTATTTTAGATAGTGTTGATACAGACTCACTTGACCCTTCTATTTGCTCTGATACCGATAATGATGGCTGTGATGATTGCTCTCAAACAGCTTCAGATAACTTCAGTGCGGATGATACCAATCCTGAGGTTGATAATGATGGTGATGATAATGATTCTGATGGTGCATGCGATTTAGGTGATGAGGATGATGATAATGATAATGTATTAGACAATGATGATCTTGATCAATTCAATCCTTCAATATGTCAGGATTTAGACTCTGATACTTGTGATGATTGTTCCGGTACAGATTCATTAGATTTTTCTGGAACATATCCTGATGTATCAGATGATGGTGATGATAATGATTCAGATGGTGAATGTGATTTAGGTGATGCTGATGATGATAATGATACTATTTTGGATGTTGTTGATGCTAATAAAAATGAATCATCTATTTGTGAGGATTCTGATGGTGATGGATGTGATGATTGTTCGCAAACTATGTCTGGTTCAGATGGTCAAAATATTGGTCCTGATACCGATGATGATGGAGCTGATAACGATGATGATGGTGCTTGCGATGTAGGTGATGCAGATGATGATAATGATGGTGTTGATGATGGAAATGATAGCGCCCCTTTTGAATCATCTGAGTGCCAAGATTTAGATGGTGATACATGCGATGATTGTTCACAGACAATGTCGGGTGCTGATGGAGAAAATTACGGACCAACACCAAATGAAGACGGTGCTGATAATGATTCAGATGGTCTTTGTGATGATGGCGATGTGGATGATGACAACGATTCAGTTGAAGATGATAGTGATGATGCTCCTTTTGATCCATCTTCATGCGAGGACAGTGACAATGATACTTGTGATGATTGTTCAGCAAACAGTCCAACTGATTTTTCTGGAGTAACACCTAATACACTAAATGATGGTGATGACAATGATTCTGATGGCGCGTGTGATAATGGTGATGCAGATGATGACAATGATACAGTCGATGATTCTAGTGATTCTGATCCGTTTGATCCAACTGTTTGTGAAGATAGTGACAATGATACTTGCGATGATTGTTCCCAATCTGCAAATGACTTTTCTGATTTAGATACAAACCCGAATACTTTAGATGATGGGTTTGATTATGATGGTGATGGTGCATGTGATGCTGGCGATGAGGATGATGATAATGATAATTCGTTAGATGATGATGATTCAGATGATAACAATGAGTATATTTGTTCTGATACTGATGAAGATTCATGTGAAGATTGCCAATCTGGCGCGTACGACCCATCAAATGATGGTGTAGATTATGATAGTGATACGCTTTGTGATGCTGGTGATTCAGACGATGATGATGATAATGTGTTGGATGCTGATGATGATTGTGATCCAGATAGCGAAGGTTTAGATGATTCTGACTTTGGTGAGGATTTAAGTTCTCTTGGTTGGACCTCTTCAGCTGTAACTGACCATGACTCTGATGGATGTAGTGATGTTGATGAAGATTTAGATGATGATAATGATGGCCAGTCTGATGCAACTGATGAATGTGACCCTGATGATACCGATGCTGGTGGTGTAGATTTCAGTCAAAAAGATTGGGATTCAGATAACCCTTCTAATGATTATGATAATGATGGTTGTTTAGATACTGCAAGTGAAGACAATGATGATGACAATGATGGTGTACTCGATATTTCAGATGATTGCGATCCAGATACTGAGGCAGATGGAGATACTGATTTTGGTGCTGATGCTAGTGATTTGAATTGGAGTTCGTTTGCTACAACTGCTGGTGGACTTGGCACAGACCATGATCAAGATGGATGCCAAGATAATGGTGAAGATGCAGATGATGACAATGATCAACAAGGAGATTCTCTTGATGATTGTGATCCTGATAATTTGGTTGATAGTGAAATAGGTTGGGACTCTAGTGCTCAAAATGCAGACTATGATGATGATGGTTGTCAAGATAGTGAGCTTGAAGATCTTGATGATGACAATGATGGCATAGCTGATGCTGATGATTATTGTGCTACAGGAGAGCTAGGATGGAATTCAAATAGTACTACAGATTTTGATGGTGACGGATGTTTAGACGCATCTACTGAAGATGTTGATGATGACAATGATGGTGCATGTGATGCGCTAAGTAGTAATTTTGAACCTGGCTACACAGGTCCACCATGTGTTGTTGTTGGAGATGGTGATATTGATGATAATAACCCTAATTTATGTTCAGATACTGATTTAGATGGATGTGAAGATTGCTTAAGTGGTTTGTATAATACTGCCAATGATGGTGATGATGATGATTCAGATGGTCATTGCAACATTGGCGATGTTGATATTGTTTTAAATCAAGGTGCAAATAGTGTGAGTTTCTATGCCCTTCCTTCTTCTGGTAATTATGGCGTAGATAATATTTTTGGAGATGCCGGTGATTCTAATGATATTTCTAAAATATTTGGAGAGGGATCAATTGCTTTTAACTTAGAAGATTTAGGAAACTGGGTTGGCTCTTTGCAGGATATATCTAGCGATGATGGTTATTGGGTTATCTCTGATCAAAGTTCTGCATTAGAAGTTCAAGGTTATCCCACTTTCATTGCTGGTGTTGATTATCTTTTACACGAAGGTAATAATTTTGTTTCATATCCTTATTTTTATGGTAATTCATTGGAATCGGCGTTACCTGCAAGTGCTACGGATAATTTAGCTTATATTTATGGAGAAGGAACTTCTGCGCTTATTCTACCAAACGGTAGTCTTGTTGGTAGTTTGGCAAATACAGGGTTTTCAGGGTCTAAAGGATATTGGTTTGGAGCGACTGTTGGATTTTCATTCGAATATAATGAGCCTAATTCAGGCCTTGGACGTTATGTAAATCGTGAGCTTCCTCAAGTTCCTGTAGAGCTTGCCTTTAAGCAATCTACAGAGCAGTATTTCTATTTTATACAAGAAGCCCAAGTAGAAGGAATGGATCTTGCTCATGGTGATTGGATTGTTGCTTATAATAATGATGTTATTGTTGGAGCAAGACAGTATGATTCAAATGCTATTATGGTAGATGTTCCAATTATGGGTACATTTACTGGTACAGATTTAAGATCTTCAGTATCAAGTTTAACATCAGGTTATTGTGAGCCTGGTGATATACCTTTGATTAAAATACATAGAACAAATGGTGAGATTGTTGAAATGTTTGCAACGGCAGTTGAAGGGTCTCTAGCTTTCTCTGGTATGGGCCATGCAATAGTAACGTTATCAGATGTTAATTTTCCACAAGAAGTTTCATTGCATAATGCATATCCCAATCCATTTAACCCATCAACTATGATACAATATGATTTACCTCAAGGATCAATGCATGTTAATCTTTCTGTATTTGATATTAGAGGTAGATTGGTTTCAGAATTAGTGAATGAAATTCAATCTGGAGCGTCAGATTCGTACAGTGTTATGTGGAATGCAGATACACATTCAAGTGGAATGTATTTTGTTCAGCTTAGAGCTGGCAATACTGTTGTAAATCAAAAAATAATGTTATTAAAATAATAAAAAGATTTAATTATTCTTGCGGTCTGATTAAATTAGTTTAAAGTTATTTGTTAAAAAGTATTAAAAAGGATTCAAAATAGATGAAACAATTATTAAAAATTAGCGGAGTTGCGAGTCTTTTATTGTTTTTTTCATGCAGTGATTTAGAAAAAATATCTCAGCAAATGGAAACAATAAAAGGAAATCAAGATATTATTTTAGCTAAACAAAAAGATCTTGATTCTAAATTAGTTGCTTTGCAAGCTGCAGTAAAAAATGTTAGTGTAGCATCAAAAGCACCTAGTGCATCTAATAAAAATCAAAATAAAAAAAGAAAAACAGCTAACCCCAATGTATCTCACAAAATTGATATAGGTAATTCTGTCGTTATGGGTAATCCTAATGCAAAAGTTACCTTAACAAAGTTTACTGATTTTCAATGACCGTACTGCGCAAGGTCTGTCAGTTTGGTAGACGAAATACTTGAGAAATATCCTAACGATGTTAAAGTTGTAATTAAGAATTTTCCATTAGGCTCACATAAGCAAGCTAGAAAAGCTGCAGCTTATGCTTTGGCAGCAAGAGAGCAAGGTGGGGTTGAAGCATACAAGAAATTATACCGTAAAATATTTGATAGTTTTAGAGATTTAAAAAATGATGAAGACTTGCCACTTAAGATGGCTGCAGAATTAGGTCTTGATGCAAATAGATTGGCTGAAGATGTAAAATCACAAGAAATTTCCAGCTTAATTGACTTTGAGTACAATCAGCTTGCTTCTCTAAGAAATGCTTATCCAGAAACAGATGAGTATGCAGCTGGAGTTAGAATAGCTGTTCCAAAATTTTTCATTAATGGTAGAGAGCCTGCAGGTAGGTCTGTGGCACAGTGGTCAGCTATGATTGATGAAGAAATTAAAAAGAATTAATTAATTAAATTCCCTTTATAAAAAGCCTTGTTTATCAGGGCTTTTTTTTCTTTTATAACCTCAAAAAACAAAGTATATTTAAGATGTAATATTTTTCTATTTTTTATAGAAGGGGAAGGTGCGTACAAAAAGTATTCAAATAATAGGTTTTTTTATGTTTTCATTAGCTTATTCTAATATAGAATTAAATAGTTGCGATTTTGGTTATATTGAGAGTAACAACTCTTCTCAAGAGAATTGTATTCCAGAATTATTTTATTACAATTCTTCAACACAGCAGGCTGCATATTTTTTTGAAGAAGTAATTTTAGATGGTATTTCTATAAACGAAAATGATTGGGTGGGTGCATTTAATGGTAATATTTGTGTCGGAGCACGCAGATGGGATATTGATAACTGTAATGGAATATGCGATGTGCCAATTCTTGGTCAAGATAGTCCATTAACCAGTGGTTATATGTTGGCAGGTGAGCTTCCATCCTTTAAAATTTTTCAAAGCTCAAGTTTATCATATATTGATGCTTTCCCTTCAGAAAATGTTTATTGGTCAAATTTTTTTACACCAGTTATAAGTCTATTGTATGCGTGCGAACAGAGTGATTGCACTCCAGATTGTTTAGGAGTAAATGGAGGTCTTGCAGAATTTGATTGTTCAGGTATTTGTAACGGGAATGCGATAGAAGACTGCAATGGAGTTTGTGAAGGCTTATCTTCGATTGACTGCGCAGGGATTTGTAATGGAAATTCTGTTTTAGATCAATGTGGTGTTTGTGATGGAGATAGTTCTAGTTGTGTTGATTGCTTAGGAGTACCCAACGGTAGTTCAATTATAGATTGTGAAGGAGTTTGTAATGGTTCAGCAATTGATTGCAATCAATTAGGCGCTGAAACTGTTCAGGATTTTATTTTAATTAATACATATCCAAATCCTTTCAATCCAAGCGTAACTATTGAGTTTTCTATAGATGAAAGTAATTATATCTTAGTTGCTATTTATGATATTAATGGTAACGAAATAAATAAAATATTAAATAATCAATATTTATACCAAGGTAAGCATAGTTTAGAGTGGGACGGTAAAAATGAAAATGGTTATGTCGTTCCTTCAGGAACATATATTATTAATTTAAGATCCAATAATAAGATTTATACTAAGAAAGTGACGCTTGTTAAGTAATTAAATAAAATGGTTATTTGTGATATATATCAAGATGAATTAACGTGTAAAGTAATAAAATAGATTGAATAAGATTGTTAATATATGAAGAATAGATTATTATATTATATACTAATGTTTTGTGTGTCGGCTGTTTATGCTCAAGATTCGCCTTCAGAATTTGAGTTCAATCAATCTACGGCTCAATCATTTTATTCTTTTTCATCCTTGCAGATTCTAGGTGAAGATATTGAACAGGATGATTGGATTGGTGCTTTTAATGTATACGATGAGACCCTAAGTGGTATTTGCACACAAGAATTTATAAATTTTGATGAAACTCTAAATGGTACTTGTTTGTCTATAGGTGAATGTATGCCTGGAGTAAATGATTGTATAAATGGTTTAGGTCCGGGAGCTACCTGTATAGAATCTCTAGACATTGACGGTGATGGTTTGCTTTCTTTTTGTGCTTGTCCTGATGTAGATAATGACGGGTTTATTTTAACTCAAAATATCGAAATTCCTGTTGGAGCTAGAAAGTTTGGAGAATGTTTAGGTTCATCACAATGTGATATTCCAGTTTTTGGATATGATGGTGAATGTTACTCAGCTGGTTATTTAAATGAAGGTCAAATTCCATTTTTTAAAATTTACGATTTTTCTGTTGATAGTTATTATTATGCTTTTTTAGAAGGTGATATTGTTGATGCATGGACAGGTCTTATCGATGAAGATTCAGGTGCTTTTCAATTAAATGGATATTTGATTGTAGATACATTATCTGTTACATATGATTGTAATAATGATTTGGGAGGTACTGCTTTTTATGACACATGTAATGTATGTTCTAGTGGAAATACAACACATTTAGCAGATTCAGATATTGATTGCTCTGGAGAATGTTTTGGTGAAGCGTTTATTGATGGATGTGGGGACTGTGTAGGTGGTAGTACAGGCATTGAGGAGTGTCAAAATGATTGTTTTGGAGAATTAGGAGGAGTAGCTTTTTATGATGATTGTTTAATTTGCTCTGAAGGTAATACCGGTCATATTGCAAATTCTATTGCTATATGTCTTGAAGATTCTCAACAAGGTAATTTTAATCAAAGTTTATATCCTGATTTGGACTGTAATTGTAATTGTAATGGTTCAGCTGTTATTGATGATTGTGGTATTTGTACAGGAGGATTAACTGGTAATGCATTTAATGCAGACTTAGATTGTAGTGGCCTATGCTTTGGCTCTGCAGAAATACAAAATTATTGTTTAGATTTTGATGGAGATGGTCTTGGACAACCTTCTACTGATACTGAAATATGCAACAGTGATATAATAAATGGGTGTTTTGGAGAAGATTGTTTCGTTAGTGATTGTAATGATCTTGATGATAATTGTGATGCAAATTTATTTGATATTGATTGTGCAGGAATTTGTGATGGTCCTAATGAAATTAATTTATATTGTATTGATAATGACGAAGATGGTTTAGGTAATCCTTTAACAGAAATAGAGGAATGTTCAGCTTCTATAGGAGAAGGCTATGTTCAAGATTGTTCAGATATTGATGATTTAAATCCATGCCCAAGCAATCTAATTGATGAGTGTAGTGATTGTATCTGGTTTATTGATGATGGTCAATTAGTATGCCCGAATGGTGAATTGTCATTTAATCCAATTGTATGTGAAAGTGGATGGATGGAGCCAAATCAATCATGTCAAGAACCTGTTGCATATGGTCAGTCTGTATCCTTAGCTGAAGATTCTTCTATATTTGTTGAATTAACTGCATTCGATCCATCTGGGGAAGATTTAATCTTTGTAATTGATCAGAACTTTGCTCCAGAAAATGGAAATCTTGAGTTATTCTCAAATAATGTATATAAATATACCCCTAATGAAAATTATTATGGTTCTGATTTATTCAGATTTTATGTGATAAATCAAAATTGGGTATCTCCTTCAGCTACTGTTTTTATTGAGGTTCAACCTTTAAATGATGCTCCAGAATTAGGCTTGATCGAAAATATTGAATTAGATGAGGGTTCTTCGACATCAATTATATTAACTTCCTATGATTTAGATGATATCGATTTGTTATATTCAATTACTGGAGGTTCAGATGATACGATCTATGCTGATATAATAGATTCAGAGCTTATCTTTTATGCTGTTGGAGATTTTAATGGAACTGTAGAGTTTACAGCTTGGGTATCAGACTCTGATCTGGTAGATAATCAATCTTTTAACGTAACAGCATTGCCTGTTAATGATTTGCCTCTATTTTCTCAATCTAATATAAATTTTGATATTGATGAAGATTCATTTTTTGAATTTGATTTTTCAAATTATGTTTTTGACGTAGAGAATGATAATCTTTCAATTATTTTTGATAGTGCTAATAATAATTGTGATGATTCTATTGGAGAAATTTTATATGGAAGTATAAGTATTGAAAATCTTTCATTTGAGTATACTCCTTTTCCAGATGTATTTATTGCAAATGGAGACTGTTTAGAAACCATATTATTTAGAGTATTTGATGGTACTGGTTTATCTGAAGAAGAGTTTTCTCTTGTGCTTAACATTCTACCTGTTAATGATGGACCCTCAATTCAAGAAATTGAAAATCAAATAATTGATGAAGACACATCATTAGAAATTGAAATATTAGTTGCTGATATTGATAATCAAGATTTAACCATTACTGTATCTGAACATGAAAATGTTTCTATATCTATTGTAAATAATTTTTTATATCTAATTCCTGAAGCTAATTTCAATGGATTGATATCTAGTATTGAAGTTATAGTTTCTGATGGAGAGTTATCTGATAGCTCAATATTTAATTTAACAGTAAACCCTGTAAATGATACTCCTGATTTAGCCTTGATTGAGGATCAAGCTATTGATGAGGGCGGCATTTTAGATCTAACGCTATTAGCAACTGATATAGATGGTGGAGATATTTTAACATTTGATGTATCAGCAGGTGGTAATAACGATTTACAGATATTTGATAATCAATTAATTTTAACTCCTCCCTCAAGCTACAATGGAAGCTTTGATGTAACGGTTCTTGTATCAGATCAAGGAGGTTTGTCGGATTCTCAGATATTTACCTTAACGGTTAATCCAGTAAATGATCCACCTGTTATTGAAGCAGTTTCTAATCAGCAGGTTTCTGAGGATGGCTCATTGGAAGTTTCTCTCTTTGCCAGCGATATTGATGGGGATGTGCTAACATTTTCAGCACAGGCTGATGATAATAGTAGCGTAAGTATTTTAGATAATGTATTAACGATTATACCATCTGCGAACTTCAATGGTTTATTAACAATTACAGCCGATGTATCAGATGGTGAGTATTCAGATAGTACTACATTTGATGTAACTGTAATACCTGTTAATGATAGTCCAAAAATTGATACTTCTATCTTTATAGATGCTTATGAAGATTTATTATTTGAACAATCTTTAGTTATTAGTGATATTGATAATTCTCAAGATGATTTATCTCTTTCTCTAATTGAGTCTCCTTCCTGGCTTAGCTTAAGTGGCTTGGTTTTATCTGGGACACCAACAGAGCTTAATATTGGGAATACAGAGATAACATTAAGTGTTAGCGATGGTTTGTCAAGTAGTTCTAATGTGTTCAGTTTAATTGTTATTTCTGTAGATGATCCCCCAACACTAAGTGATTTAGATAATTTGATAACAAATGAAGATCAATCTTTAGAAATTACTTTAGTTGCAAATGATGAGGAAACAGATTCTGAATTAGTATTTTCTGTAGAACAGCCTTCGAATGGTACTCTTTCTTCATCAACAAGAGCTCTAGGATTTTTTACTTATACTCCAAATGAAAATTATTTTGGGTATGATTCTTTTGAATTCTCTGTAACAGATGGAAATACAACAACTTTTGGTACTGCGAGTATTGAAATTATTCCTATTAATGATGCTCCTTATTTCTCAGATATAACTTTAAATAATCCTATTGAGGATAATACTGAATATTCATTCGATTTATCAAACTATATTAATGACATAGATAATGATATTTCTGATTTACAAATAACTTCAATTTTATTGCCTGATTGGTTAAAAATTGAAAATAATATTTTACAATTGTCTGATGGACAATTAGTAGATGAAGAATTAGCAGAAAATTTAGATATTGATATTTCTATTGCTGTTTCAGACAATGAACTATCTACAATAAAGAATTTAACTTTAACTGTAGAAGCAGTTAATGATAGTCCTAATTTTTCACCAGCAAGCTTCACAATGTTTGAAGATGGACAAGTAATTGATATTATTACAAGTACAATTGATACATTAAGTTTAATTATAGAATTAGAAACGCTTGGTACTGATCCCGATGATATTGATTTAACTTATTCAATTCCAACAGATCCACAAAATGGATTAATAGATGATTCAGATATATCAAATTCTTTTATTGAATATACTCCTAATGAGGATTACAATGGAGATGATACTTTCGAATATCAGGTTTGCGATGATGAAGGATTGTGTCAGACAAAAGAGATTACTGTTTATATTGAGCCTGTTAATGATGCTCCAACTTCAGATTCTTTTGTGATTAATATTAATTCATTATCAGGACAGTCTTTTGATTTATCTGATTATGTTAATGATATTGATAATGATCTAGTAGGCGGAGTTATTGATTTTGATAATGACCATAATTTAGCTTTTCTGCCAGCTCCAGATTTTATTGATCCTCAAATATTAATTGTAGGGCTGACATTTTATGGCGGTTATGTTCAAGCTCAAACTACAGGTGTTGGTTATGAATTTCAATATGTATATGATTTACAAGTTGGAGATGAAGCTCCATGTGAAGATAAACTTTTATATAAAGTATCTGATGGACTTTTAGAATCAGAACCAGCTTTAATAACATTTTCTATTTCAGAATGTACAAGGCCTGATGGAGGAAGGCCAGGTCCTCCAATGGGGGGTGTTAACCAAAGTGTGGACTTAGTTGAAGATACTACTGTGGAGGTTGCCATGATATCATTTAATGGTGATCCATTAGTCAGTGAATCAAACTTTCCAACTTCTCCATTTGATTATTTAGGAACTACTTATGATAGTTATGAAAACTTTTGTTCAACTAATGATTGTCTTAGAATAGTAGAAGGTGAAGGTGATAATTACGGTGTTTTACCATATGGGCCATTATCAGGTGATGTTGATATAACTGGATTAGATATTAATGTAGATCCAAGTAATCCATCTTATGTTATTATGAGTGGAGGGTATACGCCAAATAGTAACTTTGGAGATGATATTGGTATCTTTGAATACATTAGAGATGAGTGTTTTGGAGGTGCTGATTCTTTCGTTTATCAGATTTTTAATCCTAATAATGCTGATGATGCTAATGGAGGTTGGTCTGATGAAGCAACAATGGAATTTTGCGTTCATGGAACTAATGACCAACCAACCTTGGTATTGCCTTATGATAGTGGAAACATTGGAAGTATTACAACTCATACTTTTAATGAGGATGAAGAATTGACAATTTTGATTGATTTTAGACCAGATGAATTAGCAGCAGGCGGTTATCAGTTTAATTATGATCAAGTTACAGTTATTGATCCAGACTTATTGTTTAATGGAGTTGATATAAATGCTGTTTCTTCAGATAATAGAATAAGTTCAGTATATACTTATGATAATGATAATAACCCAAATAGGATAACAATAACACCAGAAAGTGATTTAAATGGAAATTATCAGATTACTTTATATGCTGTTGAAAATTACGATAATTGCCAAATAGAATTAGCAGATGGCGGTTATCAAAACTGCACTGATTATAATCCTGATTTTGAATTCCCTTCTCCTCCATTAGAGGATTTAGGTACGTTTAATATTAGTATTACTGCAGTTAATGATGCGCCTATTGTTGCTCCAATTCCTGATCAAATATTTTTAGAAGGAGAAACATTAAGTATTGAGTTAAGCTCTTCAGATATAGATGGAGATACAAATATAACTTATTCAGCTTCATCATCTGATTCTGAAAATATATTATTATCATTAGATGGTTCAACTTTAACAATTTCTACTGTTCAAAATTATGAAGGTTCAACTTCTATATCGGTTATTGCTAATGATGGACAAGTTGATTCTGAACCTGTATCTTTTGCTTTAATTGTAGAAAATATTAATGATGCACCAACATTAGATTCAATATCAAATCCTGATCCAGTAAATGAGGATGAAAGTAATATATTAATCGACATACAGCCAGTTGATATTGATGGAGATGAATTATCTGTTGAAGCGGTATCAAGTAACACTAACCTTGTTGCTAGTTTATCAAATGATGATATTAATAATCAGAATGGATTATATACATTAGATTTTAATCCATTAGATAATCAGTATGGATCTACTTTAATTACAGTTAATGTATCTGATGGTGTAGAGGTTGTCTCTCAACAGTTTGAAATTATTGTAAATCCTGTTAATGATCCTCCAGTTATAGGTATAATAGATGATGCTACATTAAACGAAGATGAAAGTATTGAAATAGCTCTTGTAGCAACTGATGCTGATGAAGATAATATTTTATTTGAAATTCAATCAGATGTATCATCTGGGATACTGTCAGTTAATGGTGCCGTACTTACTTATACCCCTAATTCAAATTATAATGGTAGTGATAGTTTTTCCTTCACTGCTTCAGATTCAGAGCTTACATCTGCAGAATCAATAATCAATATACAAATTAATGCGGTTAATGATGCTCCTGTTTTAGCAACATTAGATAACA
>CERI01000295.1_pt1 | contig 18823 bp, 14 predicted proteins | sample 350261 | NCBI WGS metagenome assembly CERI01 (sample SAMEA2620979, study PRJEB7988) | marine metagenome | isolation source: saline water (ENVO:00002010), including
CCAACAAGAATCAAAACAAATCGTAGAACAAAATTCTTCTGATATAGTTGATATGCAAAACAAGCTAAATGACGCCACTAATTACATTAATGAACTTGAAAAAATAATATTCAACCTAAAAGATGAAATCAGTAACAGTGCTATAATCCAACAAGAAGTTAATAAACCAGATTATTCACAAATCATAAGTCTTTTTTCGGATATAGTGCAAACAATACAAAGCAAAGACGAAGCATGGTTTAATACAACCAAAGAACAAATGAAAGTGTCTATTAATGATAATGATACTGATTATTTAAATGTAATGAAAGAAACATCTTTAAATGGTGAAATAACATTTGAAACAATTCAAACAGTTATAAAAATACCTGACATTGAAGAGTTGGAAAGGGTTTTAAAAATCATTCACTTCTATGTGATGAATCCTTTCATGCGAGTTATATCAATTTTCGAAGAAGATGATAATGATGATTCTAAATATTTCAATATCACAAACAAACAAATCATAACTGGTGGTCAAGTCGAATATTCGTTCGACGAGGTATTTACAACATCCAAAATCAAAACATACACAATCGCAGACACAAAGAATGTAGATTCACTTTTACAAATGTTTAATGATAACACTACAGGAAGTGAAAAGAACTATATTATATTCCAATATGGATTATCAGGTTCTGGAAAGACATTTGGTGCTAAGAAAATAATAGATGAGATTAAAAATAATCATGTATCTGATACATTGATATACGGTAAGCGGGGGAATTTGACAAATACTGTTACAAATACTGATGTTCCTCAACTCAAATTTACTAACAATACATTTACATATACAGAAGAGTTCGTTGATAAAAAATCTACTACTGATAAGTTAGTGACAATATATGGAACAAATATTGATAACACTAAAACTGGACAAAAGAAATATCTTACAAAATCTGCATTTATTAAATCAACGGATTTTAACAAGTATAGTAGTAGAGGACATCGAATACATCATTACAAATCTGGTAATAATAATCTGTATCTTTGTGACTTAGCAGGAATTGAAAGTGTTTCTGAAATAATATATAGAGAAATGAAAAAAAATAAACACAATATTAAGATTTCTGAGGTACAAACTGAATTAAATAATTCAGAAAAAGATGGCGAAGACGTGTATAAGTTTTTGGAGTTCATTGGAAGAATACTTTACCAACCATTCAAAGCTGAATCGTTGAATTGGACCTCTCAACAAATAGGTATATATCAAAACTTGATACTTTTTAAATATATTTTTTCTAATTGGACTTATGAACAGATAAAAAATATTAGACAGAATGAAAACAAGAAACAAATATTACAGGAATGGCGTCATAAATTTGATATTATTGCAGAATCGTATTTTATATGTCACACCTTAAATAATTTAGAAAATTCACTGACAACTTTCAACAATCAAAAAACATCAAAAAATTTCGCATGGAATTTTTACTCCCCATTCAAAAATATCAAAATTGAAAAAATATTGTTTAACGGTTTCGTTAAGAACTCTGTAGATGATGCAGACAATCATAAACAAACTCTTAAATTCGTTTCCAATTTGGGACAACCACCACTTGATTTGAGACAACCACCACTTGTCGGTGGAAGACAGTTTGGTCCTAACTCACAACTTCCTACAAATGCAACTGATGTATCGATGTTAGACACGAATACGAAACAAGTTGGTCAGCCAGTCAATACGTTTGCTGTGACAGAACAATCATCCGTTGATGTACCGACAAGTTTTGACACTAAACAGCCAACTGATACATCTTCGTTAGAACAACCCACGAATCCCACAGATACAATGACAAACTTAAATGCTACATTACCTTTAGAAAAGCCAATTGAACAACAATCATTGGTTTCAACCAATACGTCACCAAACAATGACACAGTTTCACCCATTGATACACCTTCTCCAGAACAACCAGTGGTGAATGAAGATAAGTCCCTGACTCTGCAACCATTGGATACAACAACGACTGGTTATAACGATAACGTTGCGACAACAGACAAAGTTGATAAAAATGAGGTCATTGAAAATATGGTGATAGACAGTGCGAACAAGGCTACAGAAGAGTCCGGTAATTTCATAAATAAAATCATGAATATGGACGAAAATAATATGTTCAACTTGTATTTGATGTCGTTCATAGGAATTAATTTTGCAGCGACACAGTTCGCGTTGTACATAAAAAATAAATTGATGGAAAAAGATGTAATTAAATCTCAATATAAAAAACAAATCGTATCATTTATATCTCTACTCATCTCTGTAACTGTAGCTGTAATGACAGGAGCAATTTTCTTTGGTATCAACAATGCTTTAGTATATATTGGTTCATATACGTTAATTTCTTCTTTAGATTTTTTCAACGTAGAAGAAAAGTATTTGGACGAAGATACCGATATTGAGATATACGCTTGGATAATAGCATCTATTATATTCACATTTTATCATGAGTAATTTAAGCACTTGTATTCATAATTTGTAAGTTCGATAAAGAAAATACTTTCGTAAAATTGTGTAAATGACAACATAAGTTAGAAACGTATTGTGTGTATAATGGGTCTATATAACATAGTACAGGTAATCCGTTAGGAGACATCTGTTTTAATGCAAATTGTAAGGATCTTAATCTACCCATCACACCATTAAACTCTTTGGGTCTCGGGCGTTTTCTTGTTGGATATTTAATTGACCATTCATGTTTCATAGCACATGACGTTGTTGTCCATCCTGGTGATGTTAAAATGGCGACATAACGCCACGGACCACGATTATGGGTTGCTCGCGCGCCGCCGCAAATTTCGCCGTTGTGTTGTCGCAGACGGCGGTTTAAATTCGTTGTATATCCGTTATAGGTTCTATCCTCTGCATTCGCAATGATGTAACAATAATATTTACAAGTTGAATCATTATTTGGTTCATTTTTTATTTCGTCATTTGTTTTATTTATTCTTTCTTCGTTGTTCATGTCTAATAAAGATGTATGTTTTTATTGAAAAAACTTCGGCCAAAAATAAAAAAATGAATTTAAGTTTGTTCGTTCAAATATACAGACACATATATAATATTCTGAATGACTTTCATGTCGATTCACGAGTATATAAAGAAATATTTTTCTGATAATTACGATTCATTACAATCATCAATCATAGCAAATGATTTGAAAACTTCATTTCCTACGAAAATCAAATCACCATGTATAAAATCGGACTGGGTATGTGATATTTCAAAATGTAAGGAATATATTAAGCGACTTTCTACAGCACCTAATTTTTGTGTTTGTGTCATTCCTGATGAAGAATGGGTAAAAAACGTGACACAAGTTGAAAGAAACTTATTTCTTCAAACTGGATACAAGGAATGTGTTTGGTTGGTGGATACAACTATAATGAAAGCCGAGATTAATAATCAAATATATACAGTTTGGATTGGAGAAATATGTAAATTGAAAGACATAATAAATAATACTGGATTACGATATATCATGACAAAAGAAGATAGAAAAACACTACTACTGTCTAATACAACAGAGAAAATGCCGAAACTAGAAAGTTTGAAAGCAAGGTGTGAAAAATCAATGTATATGTTTGACGAAATACATAGAAAATATATCGATAATTTTGACTTTAAAATAAATGATATAGTTGCAGTAAAGTCGGTTGCAGGTAGCGGTAAGACAACCACCCTATTAAGTTTGGCAAGGAATAAACCAAAAACCAAAATTTTATATATGGCTTTCAATAAATCATTAATCAACGAAATTAATACAAAAATTAAAACACACAATATTCAGAACTTGAATCCATGTACATTTGATTCATTAATGTATAAACTATATATTAACCAAGGAAAACTGATTGATAAAATATCGAATCTAAACCCATATTTATTAACAGAACTAGGTTTAATGTCGTCAGCATCATATAGAGAAAAAAAAACAGTATGCGATATATTTGACGACTTTTGTGCAAATATTGAATATCACGATATTTATTCCTATTGTAGCAACAAGTCTGAAACAAAACCTAGCGAGCAACATACTAAAATTTTGATTGTTTTATGGGAAAAAGCGAAAGAATGTCAATTAATTACCTTTAATATAATCCGCAAATTGGCGTATATTAATAATTGGTGTTACCCTTATATTGATACTCATTATGATATGATAATGATTGACGAAACACAAGACTTTGATTTAATGATGTTACAGATGCTCTTGAATGATACGACAATTCCAAAACTGTTTGTTGGTGATCCCAATCAATCGATTTATAAGTTTCGTGGAAATATCGACGCATTTGATTATCTTCCTTCGTCCTCGAAAGTAATTGAGTTCTACACAACATTTCGTGTAGGAAATCCTGCGTGCAAAGAAATCGCTGAACAAATTCCGAACTGTTGGATGATTTCTAAGTCGGACCATGTTACCAAATTGGTCTCAAACTTCTCACCGAAGTGTTCGAAATATACATATCTTTTCAGAACTTGGCGACATTTATTGCAGTCTGCATCTAAAATAGAGCATGTTTGGATTAATAATTATGAAAGGAAAAAAGCAGATATTCAAAAAATGCACAAATACAACATGAAATATAAGAACACTACTATTGATGCAAGCATGGAAGATACAGACCTACCAAAATTCCTTAAATCAATAACATCACGAGACCTGGACAAATTGTTCGAAGAGATTGAAGCCAATTTAGTGTCATATGAAAAATCAAAAGTGAAATGCTATACGATACATGCATACAAAGGGTTAGAAGACGATTACGTGCGTATTTCTGGAGATGTTTCAGCAGACCGCGAAATACTAGCTAAACCTGAAAAAGCACAAGAACGAAATTTATATTATGTTGCTATTACGCGCGGTATGTTAGAGACGATGAAAGTTTTTGAACAACAGAACAACAACACAACCGCAACGAATACGGTTGTAACAAAAATAAATACATCCACCACGAAAGACCTCGAAGTAGACACCGAACACAACATGCTAAAAATGATGTTGGAAAACTGGTTAGAAATTAAATCTAAAAACTTGTTCAAACCAAAACATGTCATTCTAACAACAAAGAATGTGGATGATATTATTAAATTCAAGCCCCAGACTTTGTCAGAACTACAAATGATTCCGGGAATCGGTATCATAAAACTGAAGGCATATGGAAAAGAACTAATCAAAGTGATTCAAGAAGCATGTGTTTATTCTTAAATATTCATTCTTTCTTAATTATAATTCATAACCTAACTTTGATATGTTCGATATTTGGGTAAATATGTTTTCTTGATATAATAGTATATTCAAGGTTATTAAGACCAGATGAGTTCATATCCTTTAATTTTTGTTCTTTGGAACGGTTATCCTTATAAGCATACGGATGAATCTTTGATATATTCGGGCAGTTAACCCGTTTATAATTATTAAATTGTTTGAAATATGTTTGGTAATCCTTATCAGAAGTTTTCTTATTAAAATGAACTTTTTTATCCATGAGTATTGCTCTATTATATAGTATTCGGTCTTCAACTCCCCATCCCCAAATATCATTTGGAAATCCGTTTATATCTTGAACGGTTTTGGCATGAATCTTAAATACACCTCCAAGCGTTATACATGGCGAACTTAATATACCAATAATGTTACCATGGTCTAACTTTGACTTATAAAACTCTATTGACTTTTCGTTTGGGTTAATATCGACATCATTCATAATAAAGTTATTTGTCAGATCTTGATATTCTTTAAATGCTATATTTACACTTTTTCCTTTATTATATAGTTTTCCATCATCACTTTGTTCTACAATTATCAATTTAACATTCGATAAATGATTACAAATCAATGGCCATGAATTTTCGATATAATATTTTAAGTTGTCTTCCCGATTGCGTTGTGGTACTATTATCACTGTCTCGTATTTGATATCATTCATTGTTTATAATTACATTTTATTTTGTTTTATAAATATCACCTTCTGGTTTTATTCCATAGTTTTCTTCATATATATTTCATGTCAAATTAATCACCCGATTAGTTTAAGAATAGCGCACCTTTTAACAGATTTAAATATGAATAATTACCATTGTTTATATTTAAAAACTTCTTTAATATAGTATTTCTATACTTTGGATTAGTTAATATTTGATTTTTGCTATGTTGCCATCTTTCAACCCTTATGGTAAACTATGTCACTGCGCATCTATAATCGCTGTTTTATTTCAAAATTGGAATTTGACTGATTAAAGAATTCAAGAGTTTGTTCATTATGTTTATGTAAATATACGTAAATTTATTTAACCTTAATTTTTCGTATTAGATTCGTTATATTGTATATACCAACATGATTATCAATATATCTATTTATATCTATTTAAATGCGTCATTGTATATATAAAAATAACAATGAATTTATATTGGCAATATCCTGTTATCACAGAAAAGAAATTTCATGAACAAAACTGTATGCATCCAAACTACATCGGAATAACTTGGGCGACAATCCTTGATAAAAATATGGATCTCTCAAAAATGTATATTGCTTTAAAGGAATCTATAAATATAAATGATGAATATTTTACATGTTGCCAGCATATCAAGTTCAGAGAGTTAATACCATTGTTTAAAAAATTAAACATTGTTGTTCTTTTCACACCTCACAAGGTAAAAAATGAGGAATTCATCAATGGAATCGAAATTAAACCATGTCCATTATATGCTGTGAATGTAGAGGATGAGACACGAAACGAAGTTTTTCTAAACGCGGATTTCATAAACCGAAAACGTAAATATTTATATTCCTTTCAAGGCGCGTATATGAGTCATTATCTCACACCGATTCGCAAACAAATATTTCAACTCTCGTCAAACAATAAAGATGATGTGTGTATTAAGTTTATTGGGGAATGGCATTTCGATGAAATCGTATATACCGAAAATCAAAATAGTGAACAAAAAATGTCTTTATCAAACAAACATAAATCAAATAACACGATTTACAATGAGTTACTTTTAGATTCAATCTTTACATTATGTCCATCTGGTGCTGGTCCAAATAGCATCCGATTATGGGAGTCACTCGCTGTTGGTTCTATTCCTGTTCTACTTTCTGACACTCTTGACTTACCTGAACATAAACTATGGACATCTTCAGTGTTATTTGTGGCAGAAAATGACATTCATGTGATTGATGTACTTTTACGTTCTATAACGATAGAAGAAATAGAAAAGAGACGAACGAATTGTATAACACTGTACAATCATTTTAAAAATAACTTCATGAATGATTTTAAATTTACAAACAGAACTCCTGTGAGCACTGCAATTCACGACACGCCGCAGCAAACGAAATTGGAAAATTCTAAAACATCACGTGAAATAATTCATTATTGTTGTGGCAGTTATGACACACATAATTATGGGGGAGTAGCACGTTACGATTATCATATCAAAATGATATATCCAGATAGGAAGTTTTTCGCAGGTCCTGAAGAGAAAACAAAACTGTTGGAGTATCTGAAATCGTGCGAATATCCTTTGGTAATCACGGATAATCATTTAGCGTGTGATATTCCAAATGATTATGATGTTCTTTTAGTTCATCATGGATGTGCTCGTCGAACCGATAATATATCCAAGAACTGGGAACCATATTGGCGCAACTTGTGTGTAAATGGTCAAAATAGAATGTTAAAATATCGTACTCCAGAGAATACGCATATTTTATCCATTTCGCAAGATGTATATGATTGTTTCAGTTTATATTACGGCGATGAATATAAACGTTTTAAAAACACAAAGATTTTACACACATCTGAATTAAATGACTCTAAATATCATGATTATGCGACTTATAGAGATCATGATAAGTTACAAATTTTGGGAAATTGGGGAGGGTATATAAAAGGAGACATAGCAAAATTACAAGATAAACTTGGACACAAATATACATTTAATCAATTAAAAATACAACCTTCAAGTTTCAGAAACATACAAATGTTTAATGACGTGAAACAAATCATGTATTTACAAAATGATATCTTTTTGCAGTTATCCGCAAGTGAAGGCTTTTCATATACCGCTTTAGATGCAATACAATGTGGTATGGTCGTTATATCAACACCTGTCGGAGTTCTCGGCGGGGATGTCCCAGACGATTGTTTCGTTAAAATTGATATTGACAAAATGTATGATGCTGAATATATTGAACAAAAAATTCAGTATGCATGGAAAAATAGATTCGAGTTATCTCATAAGATTAGAACATGGTATATGAATAACAGTAGGTTTGAAGATTGGCAAAGACAAATGTATAGTTTAATAAATAAAATTGCTCACACTAATCCATCCTTAAAAAAATCTAAAGAAATGAGTATATTGCTTAGTCAAAAGAATGATTTAATAATTAATCAAAATATTAATCCAACTTTGAATGAATCTAATCGAATGTTTATAGATATTATTCAAAAGAATAAACCTTTTTCAATTGTTCGGTTAGGATTAGGATACGAAACTTTAATGGTATTCGACCTCATAGTTTCGAATCAAATTAGTCCTTCATATTATAACTTGATAAATTGTGTTGGGATGAATGGGGTTTATTCAAGAACGAATGATGTGAATAAATTGTATTTGTTTGCAAAATACTATTCTGACGCTATTAGTAATTCAGATATTTTAGCCGCATCTTACTTCGATGCGCAAACATTATTAGACCCAAATAGGAAAAAAGTTGATTTTGTTCAAGACTATTTTCTTAACAAATTCAATATTCAAAAAACATTTTCAAGAACTTTAGAGCCTTTTTATCAAATTCAAGAAAACATAATTCCATGGACACATTATCTAAAAGGAAAAAAAGTATTAATAGTTCATCCTTTTGTAGAATCATTCAAACAACAGTTAGAAAATGGATTTAAGATTTTCAAACCACCTTCTGTCCAAGTGTTCGCAGAAGATCAAGAGTTTATTTTTTATAAATCGTATATAACATTGTTGAACAATAAAGTACATGAAGATTGGTTTCAAACATATAATATAATGTGTGATGATATCAGCAAACTTGATTTTGAGATAGCACTGCTTGGCTGTGGTGCGTACGGGTTACCTTTATGTAATTATATAAAATCTGAGCTAAATAAGTCTGCGATATATATCGGTGGAGGACTACAGTTATTATTTGGTGTAATGGGAAAGAGATGGGAAAGTATTGATATGTGGAAAAAACTAATTCTTGAAAATGACATTAAATTTATTCATCCAAATGAAAATGAACAAATAACTAATAAAAATTTTATAGAAGGCGGGAGTTATTGGTAATAAATTTTGAATTAACTTTTTACAAGAAAAAAAATCTGTAGAATAATGTTCATTACACGAACCGATATTCTTAAGATGTAAGAACTTGTTGTGTCTTTGTTTGGATGGATTGGGTTATCGACTTGTACCAATTCACGCATCTTTGTTGCAATTCGTCCAAGTCTTGACACAAAATACATACATGAACAGCATCCTCCCATGTGTGTCCATAAACGAAAGGAGGTTTTTGACCGAAAAATGTAAAAGTACGTTCCATCTCTTCTTTTGTACAGTTGGCAATCACAGGGATTGCACCACACGTGATCGCTTCGAACACTCTACAGCACATTAAATTAACATTTCCTCTCGGTGCAATTACAAATCTAGTATTTTTGTAAAAGTCTCCAACTTCTTTGGTTGAAGTTTGACCGACAAAATAAACGCTGTGTTGCCAAAGTGTTTTAAACATATTTATCGCATACTCTCGGTCGGATTTTAACCCACCTATGAATGCCCAATCGTATTGACGCTGTTTTGGTGGTATTATTGAGTCGAAATCCGGTACTCCACCGATATGAACGCCGGGTAGATACCCTACTGGTATATGATAGATATTTGTAGGTAAATAATCATAATTAAACCCATATTGCATAAAAGTCAACGGTACATGATGGCTTAACTGAAAGAATTCCTTACGATTTCCAATTTCATCGCTGTTATGAAAAACAATTTTCGGTTTCAGTTTAGCCAATAATGATTCTATCATTGTATAAGACATACTGTTCGATGAAAACACGACTATAAATTCAGAAGATATAGAACACAATTTACGAATGAAAGAGTCTGATAGCTGTTCGTTGAAAATGACAAAATAATTTGTAAAATGAATGTCTTTTAATAAGTATTTAATAAGTATTTAATAATATAATCCTTTTCCCATCCTGAATCTATATATAGTAAGATCATTTATATAATTAATTAATTAATTTGTGTAAAGTTTAAACTTTAAATATAAATGTACAAAGTTGATTATCATTTATGTGGTTCGTATTTTTAGATTGTTTAGATATAACTTTGACTAAAGTAATTTTGTTTTACAAAAAGTTCATTTCCATTTTGCGATTGTGGATATATTACCTAATAATGTATCCCCTTGATTTACCATCAAATCTATTTTTTTAGTTGGTAAATATACATCAACTCTTGACGAAAGCTTAATCATACCCATCAACTGACCTCGTTTTATATTTGAATTGCTTACAGACCAATTTACTATTCTACGCGCGAGTTGTCCAGCTATTTGATCAACTCGTACAATTCCGAATTCGTTTTGTATAACAGTTGTCATACGTTCGTTGAAGTTTGATTTTTTTACTATTTTAGCAATATTGAATTCGCCTGGTTTGTAAAATACATTTCGAATCGTACCGTGTGTAGGGTACCATTGCACATGAATATCTAATACTGATAAATGTATGATGATTTGAGTTATGTTCGGTTTTCGAATTATTTTTAAAATTTCCCCATCACATGGGGCGATTATCATGTGGCTTGGATACCTCGGTGGAAGTCTATTCGGAATACGATAGAAATATAAAAGTATCAATAATAGTAAAACACATGAAATATAGATAATATTATATTCTTTAAATATAAACATTATTGTAATTAAAAAAATGGGTATTTCAATAGACTCTTGAAACAATAATGTGTTCATTATAATATTATAGAAAAAACTTACTTAAATATTTACACAGATAAATACTCATAATCACACTCTGGAAAATGACACAAGAAACTTTTCAATTCCAAGCAGAAATCAATCAACTTCTTTCACTTATCATCAATACATTTTATTCAAATAAGGATGTATTTTTACGGGAATTAATTAGCAATTCATCTGATGCTATTGATAAAGCTAAACACATTGCATTATCTTCAGGTGAAAACAATGTTATTGATTATAATATTGAAATGATTGCCGATAAAGAAAATAAAACTTTAACCATTCGTGATAACGGAATCGGAATGACGAAAGATGATATGATTTCTTGTTTAGGAACGATTGCAAATTCTGGAACGAAACAATTTATGGAAGCTTTGCAATCAGGAACAGACATGAGTTTGATTGGACAGTTTGGTGTTGGTTTTTATTCTGCTTATTTAGTTGCAGAGACTGTTCAAGTGTATTCGAAGCATAAAGATTCGCCTAAAATGTATTGTTGGGAATCGAAAGCAGGTGGTTCCTTCACAATCACAGAACTAGATGAGTCCAAATTTGATATTGGAACTGAAATCGTACTATCAATGAAAGAAGAAAGCACTACTTATTTGGAACAATCTAAACTCGAAGAAATTGTGAAGACTCATTCTGAATATATTACATATCCTATTAAACTATGGACAACGCGTTCAGAATCAAAAGAAGTACCTGATGAAGAAGAAGATACAGAAAATGTTGAAAACAATGATAACGAAAAAGAAGCGGAAAAGGATGATAATGAGGAAGGTAAAATTGAAACTGTAGATGAAAACGAAACTGTTGAAGAAAAACCCAAAAAAACAAAAACAGTAGTCGAAGAAATAGAAGAATGGAAACATTTAAATACTAAAAAACCTATTTGGCAACGAAAACCTGAAGATGTGAGTGAAGAGGAGCATGGTGCTTTTTATAAATCACTTACGAACGATTGGGACACGCATTCGACTGTGAAGCATTTTATTGCTGAAGGGCAGATTGAATATAAGTCGCTTCTATATATTCCTAAACGTGCTCCATTCGATATGTTTAGGAACGCTGTTAAAAAGAATAATATTAAATTGTACGTGAAACGAGTTTTCATTATGGACAAATTTGAAGATATGCTTCCTGAATGGCTAAGCTTTGTAAGTGGTGTGGTTGATAGCGATGATTTGCCACTTAATGTTTCCCGAGAGATGCTTCAACAAAATAATGTATTGAAAGTAATTCAAAAGAATTTAATTAAAAAATGTGTTGAAATGATTACTGAACTAGCTGAAGACGAAGACAAAACGAAATACGATACATTTTATGAACAATTTCATCAAAGTATTAAACTAGGAATTCACGAAGATTCTAAAAATCGTGAAAAACTCATTAAATTGTTACGTTTTGATTCAGGAAAACATGAAGATAAAATTTCATTAGACACGTACGTCAGTGAAATGAAAGAAGACCAAAAAGAAATCTACTATATCACAGGAGAATCGCGAAAAGCTGTATGTAAATCTCCATTCGTAAAAGGTGTGTTGGCCAAAGGTTACGATGTATTATTTATGACCAGTGCTATTGACGAATATATGGTTCAGCAAATTCGTGAATTCGCAGACAAAAAAATGGTGAATGTAACTAAACAGCATTCTGAATTTATTACATCTGATGAAGATTATGAAAAATATCTTTGTGCACGAATGAAAGAAGTATTAGACAATGTAGATAAAGTTGTCGTATCAACTCGTCTAGGAGACGAACCTTGTTGTCTTGTTACATCTGAATATGGATGGTCAGCAAACATGGAACGAATTATGAAGGCACAAACATTATCTACAAACAATCAGTTTGGAATGATGAGTGGAGCCAAGAAGAGTATGGAAATTAATCCTTCTAATCCAATGATTATGAAATTACAAGATGGCGTAAAGAATTCGTCTATGAACGATACCGTCATTAAAGATGCCATTAAACTTATGTACGACACCGCTTTAATTTCATGTGGTTATTCTCATGAAGACCCTACTTCATTTACTTCGAGAATCTATAATATGATTGCTCTAGGAATTGATGTAGATGTTTCAACAGATATTAATAATGATGATGATCAAATTCAAGATACATCAAACAATGATAGTATAAATGAAACTGTAAAAAAAACAGACGAATCAACAATGGAAGAAGTTGATTAGTGTTATTTTGCTATATATTTACAAATTTGTTATGCGAATACTTATTTATTTCTTTGAAGATTTATATACTAATTTCACGATAATGAAAGGTATTGTAAAGAAATACGCAAGCAAGAACTTGGGGAAGGTTAATCCATCTTCAGATGCAAATTTAAAAGCAACAAAATAAATATATGTTATGAGTGAATACGCGATAAGTAATATCATTAACTCCACAAATGGATTCAATTGAGTCACGTTATTTTGTTTAGATTCTTCATTTACGAACTTTTCTTTATCAGATACGCATAACTTTCCGGCATTCAGAATAGATGTAGATTGAGGGAATATAGCTGAACCTAAAGAAGACATTTTTATCTAAATAAATATTATTTTATTCCTTATTTTCATTTATTTCTTTCCTATTTTATCTGTTCCATATTTTAAAATAAAATATATAATTGTTCCACTTAACGATTGAAAAAAATCGTCTGATACCGAATAGGCAACCGATGTGAATAAAATAATTTGAATGAATAAGTTTTGAATCAAACTTTTCTGCAAATGATTCGTTTTTATTCCTACATCTTGTGCGAATACCTGTATTATACCGTACGCACCAATCACTCTTAATGTGTTTTTCATACTTAATGACTTGTTCATATTTATCAATGACATCAACTCCATATTTATTTATTTATGATATTATTTACAGTTCATTTCACAACTTATACATTTCAAATTTATCTAAGCCAAGTTCTTTCATATGTTCGATCTTGGTACTTTCGTTTATAACTCCTGAATCTACAAGATCCAGTAAAACCCAGAAACATGGATATTTAAAAGTTTCGTGTTTAAAACTCAATATATTTTCCTTGTTTTCTAAAGCACATTTGATGAACTTTAATCTACATCTGGTTACTTCCGTATTAAGTTCTTCTTCAGACAAATTCAATTCATTCACATCATCTATGTTATTGAATAGTTCATGCATTGTTTTTGCGAACAACAAATCCTTTTGTATTTCGTTTAGTTTATAACGTTTTTGTTTATCTATATAATTATGAATAACATCGGATATCGGATTTGAATTGAAAACTTGTAGCATATTTAGCATAGATATCTTTGTTTCACTGTTGTATAGATGGTTCATAATACTGTCCATGATTGGTGGTTGTTGAAGTGCTAACTCTTGTACATTTTTAAAGTTCATTTGCGTTGATTATAATAGGCAACAGAATCCTTACTATTTTAATTGTTTTTTCAATTTTTTTTTATAAAATTAAGATTTTTTTTAAATTAAGCATTAATATTTGTTTTGAATATTTTAAACTTAATATTGGAATCTTTAAAAACTATATGTCAATTTTGTAATTGGATTCCAATCTGTCCAATAAAATGTGCTGATGTTCAATTGTTATATCTGTATGTTCAAGTAAATCAATAAGTGTAGCATTCACATCAAAGCCGTTAGTATTCTCATGAATTTCGGTGATAAACATAAGTTGGGTTTGTGTCGTTAGAAAGAAGTCCGTCAAAACATCATTATCTTTTGATATCAAGTTTATACTATAAACTAATTCTTTCAATGGGTTTGTAATTCTTTCTTTTTTGTACTTATAAAGCATTTGATTATCATCAAATAATTTTATAGTGTCAATTTTATTATTGTAAATTTCATTTCGTATAAACTCTTTTGCCAAATCGACAGTTTCAAAAGAGTATGCTAATGGTAAATTATCTTTTCGATGCATATACAATGGTATGTTTTTATTTGTTTCTGAAACCTTTTGATACATATTAGCACACAAAACGGATACGTTTGTAGTTTTTGTATGCCCATTTCCCAAAGCCCAAAGGGACGGTCTGTGCATTTATTTGTATCTATATTTATTAACCTTCACTAAATAAAATTCATTTTTTAATTCTAGGATTCTATTCTATCCTTCTCAAAATACTGTATAATTCTTTGAATATTTAAAACAATAACTAAAGTTATAGTATAGCATTATGACAGAAATCGAAATAAATTTCGTTAAAAACGTTTATGATAAAATAGCAGATGACTTTGACGACACAAGATACGGTGTGTGGAACTTCGTTCAGTTATTCCTTCGTGATAAACAATCCTTGAAAGGAATTGATATTGGTTGTGGAAATGGTAAGAATATGATTTACGCGAACATGATTGGTTTAGATGACTGTTCGAAACTCGTAGATATTTGTAAAAGTAAGGGAAAGAATATTATTCAAGGATGTTGTTGTAACCTTCCATTCAATAACAATACCTTTGATTATTCAATATGTATATCAGTTGTTCATCATTTAAGTACTCATGAAAGACGATTACAAGCAATCCGTGAAATGATTCGCGTTGTTAAGCCAGGTGGTAAGATATTGTTTAATATGTGGTCCGTTGAAAATCAAGATAAACGTCATTTTATTCAAGGTGATAACTATGTTGCATGGAATATGAAACCCGTTAAGAATAGAATCACAGAATCTCACTTGAGATATTATTATATTCATGACATATATTCAATATATTCATTCTGTGAAAATATTGTCGCAAACATCAAAGTAACAATAAATATAATATACAATGAAAAAGGCAACTGGGTCATTCATTTAACGAAAAAAAGTTAATTATTAAATAATAGGCTATCATTTTTATTGATAGTATTATTGTCATTTTTTGAAGATTCTTTCGTTGTTCATTCGATATCATGAATGACATAAAACAGAAACGCTTACAAATTCAAATCAGAAAATTTATTTGATTTTGTTAATTATAGGTTAAAGTTGTGGTATTTATAATTTGGATGTGTGTTTTAATGATACTTGATAGTTTATTTTTAATTTGCTTTTTATATAAAAAACCTATATATATGTAAATCTATGCATTGTTTATATATGTTGGTATTTGTTTTGATAATTTTTGTAGTAGTTGTTCGTAAATCAATAAAACAAAATATTGAACATTTTTTAGAGTTCATACACATCCCGAAAAATGCTGGAACAACAATTGAAAATATTGCGGACAAATCGAGCATAAAATGGGGAAGGTTTAAACCAGAACATTCAAAATTTAGTTCAGCTGATAGTAAATTGAAAAAAAAATGTAAATATTGGCATCTTCCACCGAAAGAATTCAATGAAAACTCCATATACAAGACTAATCCTACATTTTGCGTATTAAGAAATCCTTACGAACGGGTCGTTAGTGAATATAAATATAGGAACCAAAATGAGAAACACACACCTGCGAAAATGAATGCTTGGATAAGAAAGATGTTAGTTCCAGAAAACTATGAAGATGGTGGTATGAACTGTCATTTCATACCACAATCTGATTTCATATATGATACCCATAATAATTTGACATGTGATAATATTCTTCAATTTGATAACTTAACATCTGAATTTAATAGTTTAACAGACCAATATGACATTGATTTGAAATTAAATGAGAATTTAAAATACAATTCAACAAAAGAGTCTGTAACTAGTGCTGATCTAGATGATGGGGTCAAAGAGTTACTGAATCATATTTATGAACGAGATTTTAAAGAATTGGAAAAGATTCGATCTCGCTCAAATGTTGATAAAGTCATGTACTGGTAGTGCATTTTTTATATAACTGTAGCGATTATATAAAGTGATTAGATAACAAAAATATCATTTTTCATATTGTGTTTGTGATTTACTTTTCAAAAACTAACAATATCCATACCATTCTCACCACAAATGAACGCATCTGCACCTAAATATGTGTAATACTTAGCCCCCATTCTTCAATTATGGAATCTAGTTTTTCATTGTTCATTGGATGATATGTTGGTATATATGAACTATTGTAATTGTATTTCCTATATATAATGAAGTGTCTGGGTTAGGAGATGGTAGATTTAATATTTTTCCATTTCTTTGCTAATATATCATCATATACTTCGGCATAATCACTCAAAATACAATTATTTACACAGTTATCCATAAAATTGTAATTATTGAATGAATTTCTAGAACATTTTTTTTTAATTGCATCAATTGAAGTAAATCTGTAATGATTACACAGCATTAACCCATTTAAAATATCTTTTTCTCTTACCACTAAAAAAGGAGATAAGTTGACATTTGTATTGTACAGACTCTCAGTAACACGAACATTTGTCTTTATTGGATACGGAACATGTTGATTTCCGGGTTTAAAACTATCTGTTTTGAATATTGATTTACATTCAATTTTGTTGTATTTACATCCATTTTTACGATCTTTATTTGGATGAGGGTGTCTGATATCATGATTCCATCTCCAACGATAATCATTTATAACTTCATTACTATCTTTTTCTCGTTTATTAAATGTGTACATAATCCAAGGAACTAACACACAGTCAGAATTCACAAATTCAGTTTCTAGCATTCCTCTAATGGTAGTATCAAAACCTTTTGTGTGTATGAATTCATCAGCATCTATTAACATAACCCATGCTGATTTTATTTTTTTAAACAAATCTTTTACGTCGGCCATGTTATCCATTTTTTTTCTAGCAAGTGTACTCTTAACGAATTGTACTTTTGGATTTATTATGTTATAGGGTTTTGAAGAATCATCGTCTATGAAATATATCATATCAACACCTTGACTCAAATAATATTCTACAAAAGACGGAACCAAAAAATGTTCGTCTTTTATTCTACAAATTATTGTTAAAAAGTTTTCATTTTCATCTAACAATCTGTCATTCTTTGATAAATATATTTTTAAAACTATACCAACTGTAAATATTATAAAAACAATTATGAACGATAAGAAATAGTAAATTATTTTCATATTTCTTTTAATATTATGTAAGAATTACTTTTCAAATTTCTTTTTCTTAAACAGTTCTTTAAAAACATCATTTATATTTTTTACAACGTACATTGATTCTAGTTTTTTTGTTGATAGCCAATTATTTGACCTTTCGCTTTTCAACATTTTATTTTGATCAGCAATAGAAATATTTGTCCATGTTTTTGTATCATCAACATATAATTTATAAAGTTCTAAAATCTCATTATGCGAAATAATACCAGGATTAACCAAGTTAATAGTACCAACATTTTTTTTAATCATCATATCAATCATAATAGGGATAAGTTCTGGTAAATATGTCATAGAATTAGGAATAGAACAAATATTTGGATAACTTAATATTTTAGTCACAAAATTACGTTTACATTTTAAATCATCTACAATTGGCATTCTTATACGAACATTCAAAACAGTGTCATTAAACATATTCTTCATAAGCCTATCTGTTATACCCTTTACAACTGAATAAGATGAACCAAAGAAATCAGGCACATCATCTTCTGTGTATTGATATGAATGCGTTTCTAGGTCTTTGTTAAAAATACATCCGGTCCCAATATATGTCATATGTATGTTTTTTGATTTACATACATGTGCTATACATAACGGTCCATACAAATTATCAGTAATATTCGTAATTAACATATCTTTTTCTTCTAAAGAATCAATTGTATTTACTCCATTTCCATGTGTTCTTCCAATTGTACAAATTACATGAGTAGGATTT
>CERI01116700.1_pt1 | contig 18817 bp, 17 predicted proteins | sample 350261 | NCBI WGS metagenome assembly CERI01 (sample SAMEA2620979, study PRJEB7988) | marine metagenome | isolation source: saline water (ENVO:00002010), including
AAATGGTTGGAGATTTGATATTGGTGGTCATAGATTCTTTACAAAAGTTGAAGAAGTTTATGAAATATGGGATGAAATATTAGATAAAGAAGATTTTTTGCTAAGACCTCGCATGAGTAGGATTTATTATAAAAATAAATTTTATGATTACCCGCTCAAAGCATCAAATGCATTATTTAACTTAGGAATAATTGAAGCAATAAGGTGTGTTTTATCATATTTTTATGTGAGAGTTTTTCCTCCAAAAAAACAAGATAACTTCGAAGACTGGGTGGCTGCAAGATTTGGCTGGAGACTTTACAATATATTTTTTAAAACATACACTGAAAAGGTCTGGGGTGTAGATGCAAGAACTATTGGATCGGACTGGGCAAGTCAAAGGATTAAAAATCTTTCATTAATGAAAGCAATTTTAAACGCATTTCAAATAAATAAATCTGGGGAAATCATAACTACTCTCATAGATAAATTTAAATATCCAAAATTTGGTCCAGGAATGATGTGGGAAACTGCTTATAAAAAACTTACTGATAAAAATCATGAAATCTTACTAAGTTCAAAAGTTAAAAAAATATACAAAGAAAACAACATTTACACTGTTGAAATTATGAACGGAATGAAATTTAAAGCTAAATATATTTTAAGTAGCATGCCTTTGGCACATTTGCCACATACTGTAGAGCCTCTTCCTAAAAATACTGTACTGGAAGCAGGAAAGTCTTTAAAATTTAGAGATTTTTTATCAGTTGCATTAGTAATAGATGAAAAAGATGCTTTTCCAGATAATTGGATATATATTCACGATCCAAAAGTCAAAGTTGGAAGGGTTCAAAATTATGGAAGCTGGTCACCATATTTAGTTAAACAAGGAAAAACTTGTTTAGGCCTAGAATACTTTGTAAATATTGGAGATGATTTGTGGAGTATGGATGACGATAAGTTGATTGATTTAGCTATTCAAGAACTTAGAAAACTGTCTTTAATTAAAACAAGTTCATCTCTTGAAGGGTATGTAGTAAGAATGCCCAAAGCTTATCCTGTTTATGACTTAAATTATTCAAGCAATATAAATCAAATTGAAAAATGGCTTTCAAGTGAGCATAGTAACATATACCCGATTGGAAGAAATGGTATGCATAGATACAATAACCAAGACCATTCTATGATGACAGCTGTTCTTAGCGTTCGAAATATCTTATTAGGTGAAAATAACAACATATGGGAAGTAAATGTAGAAGAAGACTATCACGAAGAAATAAATTCTGGAAGATCTGCCCCATTTCAAAAAGAATAATATACATTACTTAAATTCTCTATATTGAATATAATTATCACTTAGGGCGCTTAGCTCAGTCTGGCAGAGCGCTTCCCTTACAAGGAAGAAGTCACAGGTTCAAATCCTGTAGCGCCCACAAAGTTCTATATGAATATGAAGCTTAAAAATAATATTTTTTCAATAATTGACAATTCAAATGTAAAAAGAATTGATTTTAGAAATTAAATCTGAATAACCCTTTTTAAATTATTCTGTATTTAAAAATTTTTTATTAAATTTACCATGTTATCAATTACCTCACTTTTGCCATACAAAAGATTGCTTGATACCACATTGTTATTTAACATAGATTTTCCTTCAACCAATTTTTGAGCTTCTAATACAACTTCATCGACTGAAGGGGTTAAAACGTTAAAAATGCTTAGCATCTCTTTTCTTTCTGTATAATCCCTTGGGATTATAAGCGGTTTTCTAAGTATCATACATTCTTCTTGAACACCTCCTGAATCAGAAATAACAAATCTTGAATTAGTTATCAGGCCAAGGAATGATTTGTAATCTTGTGGTTCAATATAATTAATATTGGAAAACTTTTCAATATTACTATTTTCTAATTTTTGTTTTGTTCTTGGGTGAACTGGAAAAATTATTTTGGATTCTATTTTTGCGAGTCCCTCAATTAATAAGCTTAATTTCTCAATGTCATCTACATTTTCTGGTCTATGAAGAGTTAGCAGTATATAATCTGACTCATCAATTTTCTCTTTCCGATCAATATTATTTATTGACGAGTACACGGTGCTTCCAGTTAAAAAGATTTTCTTTTTATCAACTCCTTCTTTAAGTAAATTATCTACATTAGTCTTATGGTTACAAAAATTGTAGTCTGCCATATGAGAAACAATTACTCTATTAAATTCTTCTATCTGATTAAGATCATAACTCCGCATTCCAGATTCTAAAAATAATAGTTTTTTATTAGATGCTTTTGCTGCTATTGCCCCTGAAAGTGTTGTGTTTGTATCGCCAAGAACAATAATAAGCTCCTCACTTCTTTTTTTTAAAAAATTTGAAAGGCTATCCACAATTTTATATTTATTTACTCCAAAATTTTCATAACCTCCAATATCAAATTTTTCTATATTTGAAGTATCTAAAAGTGTTAAAAAGTTTTCTCTCATGTCTTTTGAATGATGCTGACCTGTTAATAAGACATTGGATTCCAACTTGTTTATAAGTGGTGACAACTTTGTTATTTCTGGTCTGGTTCCAGCTATAGTTAAAATTTTTTTTGTGTCAACAGTCTTACTTATCACTAAAGCCACCTAAATAGTTGACTGTTCCATTAAATTTATTAGCTTCATCACCTAAAAATGACTCTAAAAATTTCCAAACATCCATTTTTGTATATTGCTTTTTTAAAGGCTGTGCCTCAATAATTTTTCTAATTTTTTCTTCTGGTACATTTTTAATTAAATCTGTATCTATTGGAGTTAAACCTAAACAGGCAACTTCAACTTGAATCTTTTCAAGTTCCTTTGATAATATTTTTGAGAAAGTCTCTAGTCCAGATTTACTAGACGCATAAACTGCTTCTCCCTCTAGTAATAGTGGAACTGCTACTGAAGATATGTTTAAAATCTTCCCTTTCTTCTTGATCATAAATTTTGAAAATTCTTTAGTGAGAATTATTGGTGAAATCAAGTTTAAATTGACTATATCTGCTATTTTTGTATCTTTCATCAGCAATGTGTGATTCATAGATGCAATGCCTGCATTGTTTACTAACAATTGAGGACCACCATAGTTTTTTATAATCTCTTTAACAAGAGAGTGTATTTCAAGATAATTTAATAGGTCAAATTCATAATTAATAACTTCTTTAATGTCACTTTTATTTCTTGAAATATTAATAACTTTAAAATTTTTGGAGAGAAGCTTTTCACTCAAAAAATATCCAATTCCTTTTGATGCGCCGGTGATAATAGCTATTTTCAAGAAATTATCTCTAAAACTAGGTCAAGGATACTCAAATTTGACTCAAATGGTGAACTTTTCGACATTGCCCTATCACTTGTAAGAGATATCTCAACACTGAAATTAATTAATAACGCTTCCTCAATTTCAGCAAGCAATACTACTAACATCATTGAATCAAAAGTTCCTTTTTCAGTGTAAAGATATATTTTTTCTTTGTCAGAGTTAATCTCTACGTCAAATTCAGTCGATACCTTTTGTATAGTTTTATTTATCAGATTTAATATTGTTGTATTATTCATGTCTTCTAAACTTTTTATATCTATGATTATATTGCTTACCTTCTACAAGGTTAATGCCAGTAGGTCGATAAATTGGTGGAAATTTATCTAAAATATATTTTATTATCTCTTCTTTTGATAATACCTCTCCCTCAATTAGGTTTATATCTAAATTAATTGTTTGTCCGAGAATATTGTTCTTAACGCCATAAGCAACGACTTCTTTAATTTTTTTATTTTTAAGTAGGTATGCTTCAAGATCATGAGGATTAATTTTAATTCCACCAATGTTGACAATATCTGTTTCCCTACCTGTAATTTTAAAATATTCGCCATTCTGTACTACTATGTCCTTTGTGTTGTAATACCCATCATCATCAAAAGGGTTATCACTATTAAGGTAACCCAGCATTGGGAACTCAGCCTTTATGTGTAAAATATTGTCGATAATTCTATATTTAGAATCTCCACCTATTGAGATAAAGAGACTTTTAGGTTTCTCATTTTTGATTTTTAAAATACCTAATTCTGTTAAGCCATAGGTTTGTCTAAACTCTATATTCTTGAATTTGTCAACATACCAGTCAAGTAAATCCTGTTCCATCAATTCTGTTCCAAAAGTTATGAGTTTTAAATCACTTAGATTAAGTTTATCAAAATCTACAGAAGCCTTAGACAGCCTTAAAAAAGTTGGCGAAGTTGGGAGAAGCTCTACATTCTCTTCTTCAATTAATCTCCAAATGTATTCTGGACTTCTCTCTTGAGGAAATATAATTTTTGATCCTGCGAAAAAAGAATAAAAAAAAGTATTAAGTCCGCCAATATGATCAAAAAGTAAAAATGAAAGTGTTGTTAAATTTTTATTAGCATTGAGGTATCGCTCAAAAAAAGGTGTTAAGTTATGAAGTATTGCTTTTGGCTTGCCACTTGTTCCAGTTGAAAATAAAATAAGCCCAGCCTGTTTTGTTTTTTTCAAATCTTCAATCAACTGATGGGAATTATTATTAATTTTTTGATTTCTCATAATTTTGTTGTTTTCAATTACCCAATCAACATATGCATTTTCAAAAAAATAATCATGCTCTTTAGATGTATCTTGTGTAAGGGGTACGACAATACACTTCTTATCAATCAGTCTAAATAGATAAGCTATAGTTTCCGGAGTGTAGTCACCAATTAGTGCTACGACGTCTCCACATTCGATAGATGCTAAATTTATTTTTTTATAAGCTTCTAATAAATCACCGTAATTAAGTCCTTTTTTTCTAGAAACTATTAAATCCTGATTTTTATTATTTTTACTATTATCTAATATTCTTTCAAAATTTATATTCAAGATATAACTCTTCCAGGATTTCCCACAACAAATGAGTTTTTTTCTACATCCCTTGTTACTACAGTTCCGATACCACTTCTGCTGTAATCAGCCATATTAATATTTTGTAAAACTGTAGTATTTAAACCAAGTAAAACATTTATACCTAATGTAACATGTCCAGCTAATTTACAGCCATCAATCACTAGGGAGTTTTCCCCAATCACTACATCATGACCAAGGTTAACAAAACTACCAATAATTGAATTTTTGTTAACGTTTGTAAACCTACCTCCAGTTCCTTTGTGAATGTTTACAAAATTATTAATAAGAGAGTTTTTACTAATTTTTACTCCTCCTATTGACTGTGTGAATATATTTTTTGTATTTATATTTTGAAATACATTAAGGCCTGGCGATCCAATGACACAGTTATCTCCTATAGAGACATTATCTTCAATGATTGTATTTTCATACACATAACTATTTCTACCTAGTCTTACGTTTTTACCAATTGATACATTCTCAGATATAAAACTTGATTTATCTAATTCGAAAGAATCATCAATTAAGTGTTCAACTAACTCATATTTTTGCTCAATAAATATATCATTTGAAATTTCAGTAAACAATTTTTCAGGGTCTGAAGTTAAAATATAATTTTTATCAGAGTCTATCTCATGATTTTCCATAAGGCTTTCACTCAAAATAACAGACTTTATGTTTGACTCTTTAAAGCTGTACAAAGCTTCTTGGTCTACTGCATAGGTTAAAGTATTTTCGGGTTGAGAAGTTTCAAAAGAAATTCGTGATAAATGAATAATTTCTGAGTGAGTGCCAATAAAAACTACGCTATATTTTTTCTCTAATTCCTTAGTTCCAAAATTTGTAATTTTTATTGCTTTTTTCATTTATAACATCGATTTATATTCTAATATTATATTTCTATTTGTTAATTAAACTAAGTTTATGTTTAATATACCAACTTCGGATGTTGAAAAAATATTAGGAAGAAAACAGTACAAAGAATTACTGAATCAAGACTTGAGTACAATTACAAATAAGAATGTCTTAATCACTGGTTCAGAAGGTAGTATTGGAAAAAAATTAACAGAAATTCTAACTGCTGCCAATATTGAAGTTGTTACTACTGATATATTGCCAAATAGTGAAATAATGGATGTAACAGATATTGATAACGTTAGAGATATATTCACGAAAGTGAGACCAGATATTATTGTTCATCTAGCTGGAGCAAAACACGCTCCCATTGGAGAACATGAGACTTGGGAAACCTTGCAGATAAATGCAGTAGGAACTAAAAATATTATTGAGAATATGCCTAAGGATTCAAAGATTATTCTTGCATCTACATGCAAATCAGCCAACCCAGAAATTGTGTATGGTGCATCTAAATTAATTGCTGAAAGAATGGTCTTGAATGAAGGAGGCAGTGTTGCAAGGTTCTTTAATGTAATAGAAACTCAAGGAAATGTTTTTGATATTTGGAGCTCTCTTCCCGAGCAAAGCATTATTGATGTTGCAGAAACATGTGAAAGACATTTTATATCATTAGATGAAGCGGTTGGTTTACTACTGTTTACAATGAAGGCATCTTCAGGAAGATACATTGTTAACTCTGGTCCCCTGTTGAAAATGGGTGAAGTAGCCCAGAGATTATACCCAGACAGAAAAAAAAATATAATAGCACCTCGTAGAGGCGATAGGTTGAGCGAAAAATTTTTAGCTACGTCTGAAAGTGTTGAGTCCTATTATTTAGACACTAAGGTAATCAAAGTAAGCAACATTCATGACCAGTATTGAAAATTTTTCATTTACAATTGCAATACCTTTGTACAACGAAGAACTGGGGTTAGATCAATTAAAAGTTAAGCTTGATGAAGCTATCAAGAAATTTTCTGATAAAGTTGATATAAAAATTTTTTTAATTGATGATGGAAGTGAAGATGATACAAGTAAATTATTACAAGAAATATTTAGTGAAACTCACTTTTATATATTTACCCATGAGGTCAATTTAAATTTAGGTGCTTTCCTTAATACTGCCATAACAAATTGTGATACAGAATATATTGGTTTTTTAGATAGTGACTGTACATACGAACCTGAAGTTTTATTTGAAATGTTAAATAAAACTAATTTAGGCTTTGATATTATAAATGCATCACCTCTTCACCCGGATGGTAAGGTTGATGGTTTGTCTAGATTTAGATGGTCAATAAGTTTTGTTGCAAATTTAATATATCGGATACTGGTAAATAAGAAAATTTATACATCAAGTTCAATTTGTAAAATCTACAAATCTTCACTTATTAAAGACATTCAAATCCAGCAAAATAACTTTGTGGCTATTACTGAACTTTTTTTAAAAACAATTCTTTTTAAAAAGATTGACCATTATGAATTTCCCTGTGAACTAAATACTAGAAAATATGGTGAATCAAAAATTAAATTTCTACCTACGATTAAGAGTCATATTTTATTAATGATAGAAATAATTCTTATCAAAATTCGTTTTAAAAAGACTGTATTCAAAAATCAGATTAGTAATGAATAAGATAGATTTATTTGATATCTCTACAAGTTCTGAAATGAGAACTAATTTTTTAAAAGAATTTAGTTATTTATTGAATAAAAATGACTGGGTTGGTGGTGATTCAGTAGTTGAGTTTGAAAATAATTTTTCTAGTTTTTTAGGTAGCAAGTACTGTGTGGCCGTTAATTCTGGTACAGATTCTTTAGAATTAGCACTTAAGGCTTACAATATTGGATTTGGAGATAAAGTAATAGTTCCAGCTTTTTCATTCTTTGCCACCTCTGAGGCTGTTTTAAAAGTAGGTGCAACTCCTGTTTATTGTGATATAGATAAAAATGATCTAAACATTAATGTTGAACTTTTAAACAAAAATATGGATAAAGATGTAAAGGCTATTATCCCAGTACATCTTTTTGGAACTCCTGCAAGAATGTCTGAAATAAATAATTTTGCTAAAGAGAATGGTCTGGTAGTAATTGAGGATGTTGCTCAAGCTTTTGGATCAAAAATAGGTGACAATTACTTAGGTACTATTGGCAATATTGGGTGTTTTTCTTTTTATCCCACTAAAAATCTTGGAGGGTTTGGAGATGGTGGTTGCATTACAACTGATGATATAAATATTGCAAAAAAAATTATGTCATTACGAAATCACGGTCAGACAGAAAAATACTTTCATGAATATGTTGGATACAATTCGAGGCTAGACAACATTCAAGCAGTAATCCTTAATTTAAAATTACAAAATATAGATAAAGACTTAAAAATTCGGTCCGAGATTTCAAAATACTATTTTGAATATTTTAAAAATTATTCGGAGATAATGCTTCATGGAAAAGAAAGACAGCCATTGAATTTATTTCCAATATCATTCAATTTGCAAAAAAAACTAGAAAAAGTAAAAGAAGTACTTAAGTCAAATAGCGTAATGTTTGGTGAATATTATCCTTACGGACTTCACGAATTTCCTATTTCAAAACACCATTCGGGAGTTAACTTGAAAACAACAGAGTGGGCAACAAAAAATATTCTAACACTTCCTAACCATCCAAGACTGAAAAAAAAGGATATTGACTATATCGGAAGTTTGATTGCAAGTATTTTATAAGAATAAAAATGTTTAAAGATTCATAAAACTAAAAATTTAAAACGCAAAGATTAATATGTAAATATGAATAGTAAAAGAATTAATTTTGAGAATGAACATGCTGGCTTAATGTGGTTGTTCTTATTTTCTATGTTTATAGTTACTTCATTTTATGTGTTTGAAACCTCACGATTTTTAGGTTCATTTTATGATGAAATAGTTTCGCTGATGAGCAACTATAGCTTCATTACTGGATTAGATTTTGATGCAAGTTATGCAAAAGATATTTCAGGTAATTATAGTGCAAAGCTCTCATCTGGTCCCATATCGGCAGTAGGAAGTGCTTTGGGATGGTTGATCTCAAAAAATCTTTTGATTACAAGAATTAGTAACTTTTTATGGTTGTGTATACTCTTAGCAATTTTAATAAAGTACACATTAAATAAATTTGCACTTCAAAAATATACTTTTATTATTTATTCTTTTTTAGCAATAATTATTCATCCATGGTGGTATGGAACGTTGTATTCTTTGGGTGAAGCAATCTCTACAACAATTTTATTTTTTGGTTTCTTATTATTTTCAAAAAATAGGAAAATTTCATTATTACTTATTGGAACAGCAATTATTTTTGGAAAATACATTAATGTACTGTGCTTCATTTTTTTCTACCTTTTTATTATCTACAAAGAAAAGAAAATTAATAGGATACTTAATGATGCTGTATTGTTCTCTGTGCCTTTTATTATATGGTTTATTCTTGTTGCCGTTCATCATGAGAGTGGACTTTTTGGTTGGCTACAAGATTTTTACAAATATTATATTTCTACAAATCAAAGCATCGAAATAAAGAGCTCCTTAAATTTTTCTATACAATCTCTGAATGAAAAGATAGCATTTTCTGAGTTACAAAAATGGAACATGGCAGATTTTCTTAGAGTGTTAATTATGCCCGCAATGGTTATATTTCTTTTATTTTTTAAAAATATGTTTGTAGAAGGTAAATTAAGAGAAGTAATTGAGCCAGTAATTTTTTCAATGCTTCCTATTTATGTATGGTTTTGGTTGTCTAGTCCTACAAAATGGATTAGATACTCTCAAAGTTTTGTATTGCTTGGTTTACTAGTTGTAGGTTTTATTATGGCTAATAAAAGAAGTCTTAAATTAAATGAATTTTTGTATGTATTTGTAATGTTTAGTTTTTTTCTAAGCTCAAATTTAATATTTTTCATTTTTTATGTCTTCATACTTATTTTATTTCTTTTCAGAAAGCAAATTAATACTCAATTAATTAACATTTACATAATCTCTTTTCTCATATTAAGTTTGGTTAATTCATCATATGAAATATCTTTAAAAGAAAAAGAGTACCCTGACATGAATGACTGTGTGGTTGAGCTCAATTCAAGAAGTTGTTACACAAGTTATATTCAAAGTTGATGACGTTAGCTATGCTTTGCTGTGAAAAGATTTCTTTTTAAAAAAACAAATTCTTTAATATTGCCAATTTTAATTAATGTGAATAGTAAAACAAAAATTAGCATAAGCATGTAGCCGATACCAACAATCAAAGATTGAGTATTTCCTGGATTTGATCCATCTCTAAAATAAGGGATAAAGAATCTAGAAAGTAGGCTCAAGCCTGGAATAGTCAACAACATTGTTAATACACTTAATGAAGTTTTTGTTTTATATAAAATTAAAGACTTGAATACAACTGCAATAGTTCTTCTGATGTATTCAAAATTACTTTTAAAAAGTCTTGAGTCTCTTGTTTCATAAAACTCTGTGAGTTCAAACTGCTTTATTTTTAAATCTGAAAATTTTGCTTGAAATAGTGTTTCTACCGTATACGTAAAAGCATTACTTGAAAATAAAATGTGTGAAGCTTTATTGGAATATACTCTGAACCCTGAAGAAATATCACTTATCTTGAAACCTATAATCTTTCCAATTATTGCTGATCCTATTATTTGGAGCAAATTTTTATATCTTGAGAAAACTTTATTGTTTCTAAAATTCCGCGTTCCAACAGTAATATCTGATTTATTTTTTATTGTGAAATCAAGTAAATCTATAATATCTTCTGCTGGGTATTGTCCATCGGCATCAAAGATAACTAAGTAGTCAAATTTATGTTTTGAAGTGTAATTCATTAAAGTATTAAAAACTTCTGAAAGGCCATTGTTAACAACAGAAGAAATAACCCCTACAGAGTCTTTAAGTTCCTCAATTAGTATTTTAGAACTATCAGTACTTCCATCATTAACCACCAAAATTTCAAAATCATAACTTATAGAACTTGAAGTATTAGCTTTAATTGATTGGAGGCATGCCTCGATAGACTGTTCTTCGTTATAACAGGGTATTCCTATAAGTATTTTTTGCATATTTAAATCTTTTATTTAGTTTGTTTAAGACGTATCATAATGTGCCTTTACAATTTTATAAAGATAAATTGAAATCGGAACGATTAAAAAAAGTATTTCAATAAAACTTATAGAGCCAGAGTAATCTAAAAGTCTTTCAATATCATCACCAGTAAAACTTTGTGAAGCTAGAAGTTCGTACAACTTTTCTTTACTGTAGATTGTTATAAAAATTTTTATAAAAATTAGGGAGATAAAGGAAGGGCCAATTATAAATAAAATTGTTGAAAAATTTGTTATTGATTCAAATGCTCCTTGTAGGTAATATCTTCCAGAACAGCAATTAATTTCGTTAAATATATTTAGCTGCTCCGTTAAAGAAGTCCTTTGATTTGTTTCAAATATAAGCAATAAAAATACACTTAATATATTCAAAATATAAAAAATCTTAATTTCAAACCTATTTAATTTTGTGAAAATTAAAAATATACCTATAGGTATTAAGCAAAACAGATAGCGGTACCCATATGAAGATGCAGCGGTCAACCAGAAGACTACAGCACCTAAAGGAATTGAAAGAATAAGCCCTAAAGAAATTAATAGATTAAATTGTTTCGATAAAGCAAATTTAAACATTACATAAAAAATAGAAAACAAAGCAGGGCTGAACCAAAATAAACCAAATTCCTGTGAAAATACTATTCTTAAAATATCTAGAACAATCTCTAATAATGTATGAAAACTGAGTAAATTAGTTAATCCATGACTTAATAAATAATCTTGAATTAAATTATTAGGACTTACACCATAATCATTGATCCTGCCTGGATTAAAACTAATTATTCCATAAAGATAATAAGCATGTGTTAGAAAAATTAAAGACCCAGATAAAAATCCTAAATAGTAATATTTATTTTTTAATATAAGTTTTTTAATTATATTGGACTGGTTTGTGGACAAAAGTATTAATACCGGAATTAGAAATAGAAAGTAATTTACCCACCTTATAGACAAAAATAACATCGATAAGAAGGGTATGAAAAAATAAGATCTTGTCGTTAGAATTGAACTCAAATACATCACTAAAGAGACCCCAAACACTTCGTAGACATGAGTCATACCAAACCTTTCAAATGCAAAATACGGCAGTCCAGAACCTACTAAAAGGTACAAAATGTTAAGTTCAGATATGCTTTTATAACCTAAATTTTTAAATGTTTTATTTAAAAGATATCCGCTAATGAAGAAATAGAAAATGGCAGACATTGAGTAAAAAAAATAAATAACTCTCAGATTAGAATCGTTGAAAAAAAGGTTCTCAATGATATTGCCAAAAAAAATAAACGGTGCCGAAAGAACTCCTGAACCTATCGGGTGAGTTGGGACTGGTTTACTTATCAGATTATTAGTAGTATAAAATCTATTATTTTCTGATAATTGATTGGAATAATCTAAATCAAAGTCAATACCTAGTGTGTAAGCATGAAAATAATAACTAGCATCATCATGAGAGTGATATGGCTGAGGTTCAACTGTCCTAAAGTCAATTTTAGTGATAAGCATAAAAAATATAAATACGACAAGATATACCGCCAATATTTTTTTATTTTTAACTTTCATGGAATAACTTTTATTTTAATAACCCTCATATGTTGTGTAGATATAAATTTTTTAAATAATTAAAAAAAGGTCTCATGTAATTAAAGTATATCTTATGTCATATTTCATAGTATTTAGCATGTTCTATTTATATCTATATTTGTGTGGAAGAGGTCTTTTTATTTTCATTTCGAGGAAATCATCAAAAAAAGATTACAACGAGACTTTTTTTGATTTAAAAATTTCCAATTTCTATGTTTTTATATTCTTGATTTTCATTGGTAATATCACTTTTTTAATTAATTTCTTTATAAAAACATCTATTGTTTTTTTTCTATTATTTAGTGTTCCTCTAATTTTAATTAATATCACTCATTTTGAATTAAAACTTTCAAATATTTCTAGAACTCGGAATATAATTAAAATCTTTACCTTATTTATACTTTCACTCTCAACATATAGTATAAATTTAGGATATGATGCACAGCTTTATCACCTAGCTTCCCAGTTGTGGATAAAGAGTTCTAAAATAAATTTTGGCCTAGCAGGCTTTCATCACAGGCTAGGATTTTCCTCAATTTACGATTACATAAGTAGTAATTTCTGGATTTTTGATAATTTTATATTTCTACATTTTCTAAATTTGGCCTTCATTGCACAATTATTATTTATTCTTATAAATTATTTTTACGACTCACATAAATTTAATGTTAAAGTTCTTACAATTTCAGTCCTACTTTTTGGATTATTTGATAACTTTGGTTTTAATGGCGGTAAAAATAGCTTCATTGAAGTTGAAGGAATTACTAAATTTGATACCCCATTTGGAATAATTTTCTCATTAACAATGCTTTTCATGTATATTGTAAATTCTAAAAATTTTGTTAATTCATATGAATTGGGTTTTTTAGTGTTTTTTATTTTGTTTTCTATACAAATGCGACTTGCAGGAGCACTTTTATTAATTCCTTTTATGGGAATCGTAGTTAAGTTTAAAAATCAACTATTCAAATTCCTAAATGAAAACCATATACCAAAACTAGCTGTATTTTTAATGTTTTTATGGATATTGAAAAACTACATATTAAGCGGATGTGCTATTTTTCCAGTAGAATTCCTCTGTATTCAAGATTTGAAATGGTATGAACCAGGATTAGCTTCTAAAACTTCAAATGATATTTCATTTTCACTTAAAGCATATAGTTTTGACCAGAGTATAAATGATTGGTATCAAATTTGGACAAATAAGTTTGTATGGAACAAAACTACCTTATACAATCTCACACTTTCAATGTTATTTATACTCACATTTATAAAAACGATATATAAGAATAGTAAAATATTCACAAAAAATGTTTTGCCCCTTTTTATTATAAATTTTTTATTTTTAATTTTCTGGCTATTTACAGCCCCTGATTTTAGGTTTGCTATAGGATTTACACTTTCTTGTATTTTTCTAATTGGTTTAACAAATGGACAACCAAGAATTTCAATTAATAGTGGTATTTTTAAAATATTTTTTATTGCATTGTATGTTTTTACAGTAGCTCTTATACCTAGAATTGAGAATTATAGTTTATTTATAAAAGATATAACACAACTAAAAATAATCAGCATAAATAATTCGTTTTTGGAAACTGATGCTTATGTTGACAAACCATTTGGATATGGTGTAGTTAGATCAAACGGAGATGAGAGGTGTGGTTTAAATTTAAATTGTTCTCCAGATTATGAATCTCCTGTGACAAAAGAAATTAGATACAATTACAACTTCTTTATACCAGCCCGTAAATAGTTTTTTATTTTGTGAGTCATAAACCTAATTAATGAATTGAAATTATTCTTGATATAGCCACACAATTTTTGCTTTAAAGTATAGAATTGTTAAATGGCAGCATTTCTCAGTTATCCAGAATACGTTTTATCTTCTGAAGAAAAAAAAAAAATTAGGATTTATTTCTAAATTATATTTTTTAATAATTAGTTTTATCACAATAATTATTGAGAAGTATACAAACTATAAACTATTTACAGTATTAATAAATTTAATCCTCCAAAAAGAAGTAAAATTAAATTATTTTGATGGATTTTATTCTGCTAACCAAAATGACTTGACATTTTACTACCCAAACAAACGTGTTACAAGAATGCTTAATGGAATTGAGGAACGAAGCGAAAAAATATTTAAAGAATATTCTTTGGATAAAATAATCTTTGAAGAAGGTGATCTAATAATTGATTGTGGTGCTAACACGGGAGAATTATATTTACATCTCGCAAAAATATTGCCTTATTTCGACTATGTTGCTTTTGAGCCAGATCCAGTAGTGTTTGAATGTTTAAATAAAAATATCCCTAATAAAGCTTCGACTCTTAAATCAGAAGCACTTTCTGACACTACTCAGGAAAAAAATTTTTTTATATTATCCGACAATGCAGATTCTTCACTTGAAGACCCTGGAAATGGCGAGAAAGTTACTATAAATAGTGTTCGATTAGATGATTTGGAATACATGAATATAAAACTTTTAAAAATTGATACTGAAGGACATGAACTAGAAACGCTGATAGGAGCTAAAAGAACACTCAAAAAAATTGAATACATTTCTGTTGATTTTGGTCCAGAGAAAGGGATTAACTTTGAAAGGACTATACCACAAGTTTCTGATTTCCTATATGAGAATAATTTTAAAATGATTTATGCTAATAGCCCAAGAGATACTGGTTTATTTATCAATAAAGATTTTTTAAAATAAAACTATTTTTTCAACAAATCAAGTATGAAATTGTTAAATCTCTGAATATGAAAATTATGCTGAACCATATTTTGACCAGTTGTTGAAACCCTTGAAAGCTTTTCATCGTCTTTAGATAATTCATTTATTTCTGACACCCATGCATCTAAAGTATTTCTATCTACGAAAAAAATATCTCTGTTGTTTAAAAAAGATTCTTTATCCCAAAAGCCGATCGTATCAGAAATAAGAACTGGTGTACCTGCTGCAATTGACTGCAAAGCTACACTTTGTCCAGATGCAACAATCGTATCTTTTATTGGTAAGATTGTTAGGCGGGAGCGTTTATAAAAATCTCGAATATCTTCATCTGTAAACTCTGAGTGTCTCCAATTTCCAGAAATAAGCTCAACATTATTCTTATTTTTCAAGGAAGAGAGATGTTCGTTCTTAGAGATAACACAAAATTTGTTCTGAGGAAATTCATTTATAATCTTACTTAGTAACTCAAAATCGCGACCAGAATCATTGCCAATAAACAGTAAATCGTATTCCTTCTCTTGATTTGTGTTTTTACTCCAGAATGTATAATCTGTGCAATATTGTTCGCAAATAAATTTATAACTGTATTTTGGGAATAGCTGAGTTGCAGCTTGGAATTCAGCTTTAGAAGTAAACACCAAATGGCTAATATTTTTAAAAGCATACTGTAAATAAATTAACCTAATTTTTTTCTGAAAATTGTTTGCTTCATGAAAATTGAATAAACCAGAGTTTATGACAATTATTTTTTTTCTTTTTTTTCTATTAATAATGGAGATAATGGGTATTACGGACATTGCTATTCCAAAATTAGTCAAAACTATAGAGTCAAAGTTTTTAAATATATTAATAATATCTTTATTTAAAAATTTACTGATGTTGAATTGTAGCCTGAATATTTTGAAAAAAACTTTATCTAGATATACCAGTTTCGTAGATATATTGCTGGATGTTACCTCGTGCAGTTGGGTTTTGTTAAAATGTTGAATTACTTGTTTATACCCATAATAAAATTCTTTTGAATACTTTGGATTATGGAGTTTTTCATCTCTTCCTTCATAAAAAATATACGCAATTTTTTTTTCAGAATTTATCACTAAATCTATATTAAAGTGTTGTTGTGATTATTTTTATTAAATTATGAAAAATCTAGAACACACTCTTCTTATTGGCGCAAATGGTTTTTTTGGTACAAACATTCAAGAATATTTGACATCTAGAAATATTACTTTTTATCAAATAAATGGGAAGAATGAGTTAGATATAGAAGTTGAAGGAAAATTAAATAATTTTCTTAAAAAAAATAAAAAGATTAAATCTATCATAAATTGTTCAGCATTTGTTGGTGGTGTTTCTTATGGTTATTCTTATCAGGCTAATCTTTTAACTAAAAATTCAAAAATGGCGATGAATATTTATGAAGCTGCCCTTGAAAATAATATTAAGAATATTATAAATCCTATATCAAATTGTATTTATCCATCAAGTGTGGAAACTTACAAAGAGGAAGACATGTTTGGAGGTAATCCTCATGAATCTGTATATTTTTATGCGCAGTCAAAAAGGTATACGATATATCTTGCGGAATCATATTTTCAACAATATGGTTTAAATTCTAACAATGTTATTTTGTCAAATATGTATGGTCCGCATGATCACTTCGAGGAAAAAAGATCGCATGCAGTAGGTGCAATTATTAGAAAAGTACTCGATGCTAAACTCAATGGTATAGATATGGTTGAAATTTGGGGTAGTGGAAAACAAGAGCGCGAATGGCTTTATGTAGAAGATGGGGTGAAAGCTATAACAAAAAGCTTTGAATTAGCTTCTGGTTGCAACACCTTTAATATCGGAACAAATAAGACTGTATCCATTAAAGAGTTGGCAGAGCTTATCAAGATTAAGTCGAATTGGGAAGGTCTCTTCGATTACAACACTACTAAGCCTGAGGGGGTTTTAAAGAAATCTGTAGATGGGAACTATGGCAATAATTTAATATCTTGGAGTCCTAAAGTTAATATTGAAATGGGCATTGAGAAAACAATAAGTTGGTATTTGGAGAATCTATGAAAATAAAAGAGGTTACTTATAATAATGAAATTATCTCAGAAATATTTTCCCTGGATGAAATTCCAGAAGGTCTAACCTTTTTATCACAAGATGAGAGATTTATTCAATTTGGAACTTGGAATTATAAAAAAGGACAATTACTGGACGCACATTTTCATAATACCTTTGACAGAACCTCAAACATTACCCAGGAAATTGTAATCGTTTTAAAAGGATCGTTATCTTGCAAGCTTTATAACAAAAATAAAGACTTGATTGATGAATTAATTGTTCGAGAGAATCAGTTTATCGTACAATACTCCTTGGTTCATGAGTATATGGTAATTGAAGACTCCATAGTTCTTGAAGTCAAAAATGGGCCCTACTTTGGACCTGATAAGGATCGAACAAGAGTGTAGAATGATAAATCAAATTGAACCAAACTATGGCTTAAAAGAGATTAAAGAAGTAAATAAATACCTTAAATCGGGTAGCTGGATAACCGAACATAAACTTACAGAAGAATTAGAAGATAGTATTAGTTCCTTTGTAGGTAGGAAGTTTGCTGTAGCTGTCCCAAATGGAACAGTCGCTATTTATCTGTCTCTGCTTTCACATGGAGTTAAAAAAGGAACTAAAGTAGCTGTTCCAAATATGACTATGATTGCAACTGTAAATGCAGTTCTATGGGCAGGCGGAGAACCTGTTCTGGTAGACGTTGACGAAAATATGTGTATGTCTATCGATGAATTAAAAAATATTAAAAATTTGCATTCAGTTATTTATGTTCCTTTAAATGGAAGAACTAATCAAGGTTTAGAAATAGAAAAATGGTGTAAAGATAATCAAATAAATCTTATAGAGGATTCTGCACATGCAATGGGTTCCAAATATAGTAATGGAAAAATGTGTGGCTCGCTAGGAAATTCAAGTATTTTCTCATTTACACCACACAAAATAATAACTATGGGTCAGGGAGGAATGGTACTAACTGATGATAAGAAAATCTACACCTATTTAAAAGACTTAAAAACATTTAATAGATCTAAAGATAGGTCTGACAGGCACAAAGGATTTGGTTTAAATTTCAAAATTACTGATCTTCAAGCTGCTTTTGGGTTATCTCAATTTAAAAGAATAAATAATTTTATAGAAAATAAATTAGAAATTTACCATCAATACAATCAAAAAATAGAGTCTGATTATTTAAAAGTTAACAAATTTAGAAATCATGAGCTTCCTTGGTTTATAGACGTCTCGTTATTAAACAAAAAAAATACTAAACCATTATTCGATTATTTATTAGAGAATGGGATTGAAACAAGATATGCTTATCCTCCGCTGAATACCCAAAGACATATGAGAGAAGTGAAGGCAACAGTACTTAAAAACTCTAAAAAATTTGAGAACAAAGTACTTTGGTTGCCCTCCTCAACAAATTTGAGTAAAGTTGATATTAATTTTATTGCAGATAAATTGAATAACTTTAGAATTTAGAATTTAGAATTTAGAATTTAGAATTTAGAATTT